>WLWD01002349.1_pt1 | contig 76504 bp, 48 predicted proteins | sample 6712731 | NCBI WGS metagenome assembly WLWD01 (sample SAMN12718690, study PRJNA576275) | sponge metagenome | isolation source: marine sponge | host: Mycale hentscheli | place: New Zealand: South Island, Marlborough, Capsize Point | collected 2014-11-01 | reverse complement strand
CAGTTATGACATTTGATTTCAGCAAAACAAATACAAAATCACTCTCTTACCTTATTAATGGTAACTTTTGTAGTATCAAACATCAACCATTCTGATAATCTCAATCACCAGTAACTCTTGAACAAGCTCTCAGCTACGATAAAAAATAAACCAGTGTTATTATTTGTAATCTTAGCCAACAAATATAGAATTACTACTTACATCTTTCTTGAGTATTGATAACTTCTGTAGTATCAAATTGAAGTTACTTTGACCATCTGAATTACCTTGAATTCTTGACAACAAGCTCTCACCTACAACTAAGAGGGGTTATTTTTTTGTTTTTTGTTGTTGTTTTTTTTTGGGGTGGGGGGGGAGAAGGGGGTGGGGTTCTTTATTACCGATAGATCGCCACTTGCTATGGCCTGCGATAGGAATTAGTACTATCAAACAAATATTCAAATTTCAATCAATTGTGACTTGTAATTAGCTACCCCATTACTCTTCCTCAAATATATTGAAAGGTGAAACCTGGAGTTCCAATTGACCATAATGCTAAAATACAATACAGACAGGGATAGAATACATCTCACATGCTTTGCTGCAGTTACCTCACTTGAACCTGTAAGTGGAATTGTAGAGCCTTTGTATGATTCTAAATGGCAGCTAAACGGACCACTTGAACCTGTAAGTGGAATTGTAGAGCCTTTGTATGATTCTAAATGGCAGCTAATTTGAGTTGTAAAAGTCAATCAATCTTAAGACGAAATAAATTTAATTCTAGTTGTCTATTCTGTCGGTATGTTCAACCTTTTGGCAAAAATTTTTGTTAATTCCTTATCATTTCGAGATTTGAAAATAAATATTTTGCAGAACATAATGAAATAGTTCAGGATGCCATGATGCTATCAAAGTGGTTATTATTACTGCATCTCTCTCATGATGACCAATTTGATATAGCGATACAAAAACAATTACACTCTAGAATTTTTTTTGGTATAAACAAACCTTTTATTTTGCATAATATTTTGGTTTTGAAATTATATTTTTATCAAAATATACCATAGATGAAAGAAGTAAATGACAATTAAAAATAACAAATAAAGCTGTGTTTTAATTGGTACCTTTTTATTGCTATTGTGATTCATTGTTTTCATTTATTGCATTATTAACTTATTTTACTTCATAACATTCTTTGATCAATTTTTAACGAGCCCGGAGAATCCTGCTGCACTGCCTTACGATACTCAGTTCCAACCAAAACGTTTATAGCTACTCTCTTCTTGAAACAATGGTGAAGTCTTTGTCAAGCTGCGCTTCTTTGCCACTGCTTTCTAAGTTTATTCAGGTAATTCTGTTATTGTTAACTCTTCATGCCTAATCAGTTAGATGTAATTTCTGTCCTATTTTTCTGTTAAAAGAGTCTGCTCGCTCGACATGCATTTGCGCTATTCGAGCCCACCACTAGTATACTTTGCTAACTTATTAAATCCAAATAAACACTTGAATGCTCAAGATATGTATCAATCATTAACATTCAGCAAATTTAACTTTTTGTTAATAACATGTGAAACAAGTAAATTTTCAACTTTTTGCTGTTACTAATTCAAAATTATTATTCTAAAGCTTATTTTGAAGTATAGCTATATTGCAATAAATTGGTTAAATTTAATGGCAAAAGTATGTTTATCACATTTATAGCAAAATGGCACTTTAATCCAATAATGACACAACCTAAATTTTAGACTACTGGTTTAGCAAGTCTGTTCTCAACTAGCTAATTTCTATTGTCCAAGTGTGACACTCCAAGCTGGTTCCAGAGAGACATAGCTCACATTTCTTCTTACCAGTGTTTGTAATCATTGTAATTACAATTTCAACTATTTCTAATTATATTAAACTAGCTTAGTACTACAAATATAGCTGCAAGATTTTGAATTTCTCCTTGAACTTGTTGTAAAATAAATTAATTACTTACAAAAGTACAATTAAAATTTCTCCCTAATTAGTTCAAATACTGTTTTATTGTTAATCTACTTGTGAATAAATCAGAACTGATGTGTTATTGCTGCTTGAGCAAGTTGATTTCATTTTTTGATTACTGATACTTATGTTTTACAGGTATTATCACTATTTCTACAACATTGCTAGAACCTAGTTGGCAATATATATTTGTGTGAAGTGTGACACTCCAGGGAGACACAGCTCAAATTTTTCTTACCAGTGTCTGTAATCATTGTGACTACAAGATTTAATTTATCTTTTTAAGATTTTGAATTTCTCCTTGAAATTGTTGTAAAATAAATTAATTACTTACATACATAAGTATAATTAAAAATTCTCCCTAATTAGTTCAAGTACTGTTTTATCGTTAATCTACTTGTGAATCAATCAGTAACTGATGTGTTATTACTGCTTGAGCTAGTTGATTTCATTTTTTGATTACTTCAGGTTCTAGCAATGTTGTAGGAATAGTGATATTACCTAGATTTATCAAGATAATATTATGTTTTGCAGGTATTATCACTATTCCTACAACATTGCTAGAACCTAGTGGCAATATAATATATTTGTGTGAAGGAGATCATGTGGCTCTGCAGTGCAATGTTTCATCTGGTTCCATAATTTGGATGTGGTTTGCAAATTCTACACAAGTTGAAGTCATATACACTCAGTTAGAGGGTAACACAATTAGAACTGATGGTAGTATAACAACACAATATTTTGGTAATGGTTCTTCCACATTAAGTTTTCAGTATAGAGTAAGTCATTTAATCCCATCAGTTATAAGCTGTAATATAAATCATCTCGTCAATATTTTGTCAAAAGGTAATACTACATCTCCTTCTTACTCCTATAAGCACAACTTAGTCAAACAAGTAAAAGTTGTATTATGTGGTTGTTATGTGCTTTCAGGTTTAGTATAATAATGTAATTATTACCAAAATGGCCATTGTGATGTTTTTAATTTTGAAATATAGTATTACCGGGCTATTTATTTCATTATTGTTTGGTGTGGAAATTTAATCTTGATCAGATGTCATACATGTTAATGAATAGAAATAATATTATGCATAACCTGTTAAAGTTTAAATTACTCTTCAATTTTATAATAGAGCAATTAATTCACAAAAATTTAAATACAAAAATTGTTATCAAACTAACAATACTATCATCGAAATAATTCATGCAAATTTTTTCTGGACATGAATAAGAAAGCATTGGTAGTAGTTCAGTTTAAACCGGCAAATGACCACCAATTATTATTATAGGTTTAATGAGTTAATTTAGCTGTGATAATATTAATTAAGGTAATGAGCATAATGAAGTGAGATATATAATAAGCCATTTGCTAATACTGTCCATTAATTCTAATATTGCTGTCAATTTGTTGTATTATATTTATTCTCTTGTATGTCAGTGAAGCCAAAATTTAATATGTTTTTCATAAAAATTTTTATGCCTTTGGAAACGAGAGCCAGTCTTATCTTACAATTTACTAATTCTTCATTATCACCCACTAACATCACTTTATCATCAAAACTTTGAACAATTAATTTTGATAATAGAATCATTAGTGTTCCACTGATAATTTATTATATGGAAGATTATACAATCACCTTCAGAACTGAAGTCTGTGGGGAAGAATTTTATGTTGAAGGAAATATATCGATATTGAATTGCTCAATGGATAAAAAATTTGTCCTATCTCTGCACTTAAATGATACTAATTATACAGATATGTGTATTGAACATGTATTGAATGGTACCTCATGCATAAAAGTTACTTCATCAGAAATAAATTGTACCTCAGGTAATTATGAATTAAACTTGGACATGTAATGAGGGAATATAGTAACCAATACTATTGTAGCTTTTATATTTTGTTTTGCTAGATGGAATAAATGTAAATTTGATAAAATTTATATCTCCAAGCACAAAATCACAATTGATTGAAACCTTTTTATGCAAATTCAGATGGATAAAGTCTATTAATTTGGTGTGCAAAGTTACTATAATTTATTAAATCATTATTTTATAATAATATGTTATAATGGAAAAAATGTATAATGAAATATACCTCCTGAATATCTCTCTGGAATGCTATTATATAATAACTGGTGATAATTTACTCTAAGTGCATACTGAAAAAAAATTGACATTTCGATATTGTTGGTACACTTCACAAAGGGTGCTGACAAATTGAATTAACAATGTATAATTACTCATACATATTCAAATGCATTCCAGATGATCAACATTAGCTGTCTTGATTAATTTATATAATTTTTTAGGCTTTGGTCAGTAATTCTACAACTTAAAATAAAATAAATTATAGCTAAAAACATATTTGCATAGCATGAATTGCTGTAATGATATAATTACTATAAAATTAGCACAATTTCTGTATAAAGTCAACTATTGTAAATTAGTAAATTATTTTAACTTTTCAGTAGATGTTTATCACTTTGACAACCGCACAACTACTGGAACTTCAGTCATAGCTACTGAGAAGAATATTTGTGCTACTAACAATGACTATCACCTAATTATTCTCCCTGTGGTATTCTGCTTTACACTTGTCTTATTTATACTGTCTGTAATACTATTCACTATGACATTTGTAGTGATAAAAAACAGAAATACAAGGTAAGTAATAATTCTAGCAATAGTATTAATAAAAAAAATTGCACAATTTTTTTTAAATTTAATGGACTTATCAGGCAAGCTCCAGCAGTTCATTGTTGGGAGGGCAAAGGTTGCATGAATTTATGTGTACATTGATATACTACCATCAGTTTTGTAAACGTGCTGAGACGCTAAATGACATTCGTTCATATTTTACATTATGTATTCCATAAGCTACGCTTGAAATGCTCCTATTTCTTTTTTAGTAATTTAGTTCTTTCGAAGTTAGTTAATATAAATGTTCTCATGGATATGTTGTAACATGTAGTATCATAATGAGGTTTCAGGTAAGTCAAGACACAACATGAATCACTCGAAAGTAGAGTAGTTCACCAGAATAATAGTTAAACAGAGACATTGCAATCTTATTCTTAAAAACGTTGACCGCTAAGCAAGTGTGTTCATTGACATTGTTAACAAGCATAAACATTTGTATTTAGTAGTTGTATTAGAACAGACAAAAAATACCTTACAAAAGAGCAATACCCCACCCCTTATAAGATTCCTTGTTCCCTTATTGAGCCTCCCTGACTTATTATTAGGAATGTTGAATAAATACTTGCCTTGATTTTATTTCTGAATAATGTTGACAAAATTACTCTATTGTCATCCAATTCAATAATTTTTGTCAAAACTATTTTTTTTTTAATCGTTCCCATATTATATGCACTATTATGCAGAGCCAAAGAGAGAAGCAACAATTTGACCAAATGTGTGACCACTCCACAGCATCCTAGTACACCTACCTATGAGGAAGTGAAAGTTGACCATCACAGTGAAGCCACAGAAATGACAGCTAATTCAGCTTATGGACTTCAACATACACCACATTATTAATACTATTTATTATAATTTTCTTAAGTTAACCCTCTCGTTCCCAAATTGTTTGGACGCGCGCGGAAAAATCTAATCTTCTACCGCGGAATAGTGCATTACCGTTTTATTTTTTTAACTCGATGCTGGCTGGGAAAACCCCATAGCAACCATATATCACTAAATAGACCAAGAGTTTGGGATTCCCCTCATTTTTTGATTGAGAAAATTGAATAATATTTAGGCCCTCTACTATTACTTTAAAAAAAAAAAAAATTTTTCCCCCAAAAATTCCACTTTTCCCATCAATAATAATAATAAAAAAATAGAAATAATATTGTTTGATGTACTTTATACCAATATTATATTAGTTCAACAATAAAATATGTTGTTTGTTGTGTGTGGTGCTGATTGTGATCATGTAGGAGACATCTATGAGTGTCCACAAGGAACATACGCCATTGGACGTCGAGCTCCACTACAAAACAATTTCATATACACAAAAACACCAACAACAAAGATATTTGTAATACAAACAACAAATTATTCATGATCCTATATAATTGCAACTTTATGATGTATTGTATGAGGTTTCATACAGGATTTTTGTTTGGGAAGGAGGGGGGGTGGGGCTCCGAGTGTACTTCGCCAGGTCCAGCATCTTCTCCTTCGTCAATGGAAGACTCTGCTCCTGTTGCCTTATCTGCGTCCTCTCCACAATCCCTCTTCACAATCGGGTCGGTGACTGCATACACATCTGGTCCTAGTAGTACATTCTGGTAAAAAAAATTAAATTTTTTTGAAAATTTGAAATTGTTCAACAAACCACAACCCACTTTCAAATCTCAAAACTCAATGAAATATATATATATTATAGCTAAACAGCTTTCTCCATCTCAATATAGCTATAAATAAGTCCTTTCCACAACAGAAGCTTGCTAGTTTTCAAGAGAAAGACAAGAGAAAGACAAGCTTACATCGATCATCTTCTTGACTTCCATTGTCAGTGTCAGAGTTGACGGGGTCTGGTCCCCAACCCTGATACAGGGCTTCCTATAGCCCTAGATGTCGTCTCCCTCTTCTCCGCTTGATCCTGAGTCGCTAGAGTTAGTATCAAGCAAGTATAAAACTTCCACAGCACTGTAACTGGTAGACGCCATCTTTCCAAATTGACTTCGAAAAAAAAATTTTTTTTGCATAGTTACCTGGATCACACGACACGCTCACTTTTTTCCTGTGATGTAATAAGCATTACCTAAGACTGTACGTAATGGGGAGGCCCCCAGTTGAACTGGCGATTTTATAAAAAAAAAAAAAGACAGTAAGTCAAACCGCAAAGTCTTAGTCGGCAAAGAAGCGGTTGTTTCAATGTGTTATGGAAGGCTACTGGGCTCAAGCAATTTTTCGCTGCTTCTACAAAGCTCTGGAGATGACTGGATCCATAAATGAAGCTGCTGTGAAGAAGGTAACTTTTTTTAAAATTCGACGGAGAACCGAGGTTTTTTTTTTTTGCCGAGGAAGAAATAAACGCAACTGCTGTGAGGTACTGTCGAAGCAGCCCTGGCTGAAAGCTATTTTAGATGCTTCTCCAATGCATTGGGCACCTGTGTATGCAATCTGAACGTTCTAGCTATAAAGTAACTATTTTTAAAAATTCGGAGAAGCCAACCGGTCTTCACCCGCTTTTAAGCGGGATTGGGAACGAAAGGGTTAATGCTTCATGACATTATAAAAACGTAGACATAAGACGAGTTAACATCATCATATTGTTATTACTCAACAAAGAACATGTAGTATTATTGTTATCTATACCAGCTATCTTATATTCTCTCATAATAATAATATCATTCCAATTCCAAAGAATATGCGCTGTTCCTTTTTCTGTGCAAGACAAAGTGTTATTTTCACCAGGACATACTTCAAACACCAGAGTTACTGGATTTAAAGTAGTTTCTAAACAACAACAAAAAATTTCAACAATAATATGATTAGCAATCAAGTGCAGCAAGTGCTGGGCAATCCAGTGCTAGCAACGGGGAGGGGCTCACTTATTAGGTCAAAAAATTATGTAATATTATGATTGTTTGTACATAATTTGAATAATAATTAATCTCAATAATAAAGTGTCACCTGATACAATCACAATCACAAAGAGAGAAGAGAGAAATTAGCTCCACTACTTTCACGTGAACATGAACAATAGTCATTCACATATCTGTAGTTTTGCACTTCCTTCTGCATGCTTATTAGTGGCAACAATTAGGTGGAGCAACAGGACTGATTCAAGGATCGACAGATCCCGATCTTTCCCGCATATATTTTCTTAATATTCTTATTATATTCCACATTTTGCTCTCTACATAAATTGTTGGGACTGACTAAAATCCCAGAAATATTTGTTGCCAGATTCCAGAATGTAAGTGAGAATTCTAACACAACAAGCAACAATGGGATCTCTTCCTTAGGCTATACCAAGACACAATAGTGTCAACTTTTTTTCTTTAGTCCTCTCCAAAATCCACTAGCTAATATTTGACTTACATATAGTATAAGATAGAGGTAACCTTTGAGTTTATTGAATTAAAAATGTTTAGGCCAGCCCAATGGGATTCCACCATAGTTTTTTTTTCTCAACTTTAATGGTTTAACTTACATATTTATCAATAACTTACGAAATTGGGAGAAGGTAATTTTCATATGAAGATATAAAGCAAAACATAATATAGCTCATAATGGTATCTAGCTATGAGAAGTGTTTAGCTTTAACCTCCAATTTTAACTGAAAGTTATCATCCACAAACTGATACCACAAGGGCAGGAACTGCTGAGGATTCTGGGACCTACTAAAAGACAACTCTTCTGAAGATAAATACAGTTGGATAACCAGAGGGTAAGCTTACCGCTTATCGTTCCCTGAAGAGAGGAAGTAATAAACTGGACGAGAAAATTTTGTATTAATATCATGAGAATGACTGACTTATTGCATTAATAATGATAAGTTCAATGAATATTACGGCGGGATAACCGGAGGGTACACTTACTGTTTATTGTACATATCCTGAAGGAAGTAATAAACTGAACGAGAAAATGTTGGTATCGGTATTGTGAGAATGACTGAATTATAGCAATAATAATAATAATTTTAAGTTCAATGAGTTATTTCCTGTGGTAGGCATAAAACACCACACTTACTTGCTTCAGACAAGATTGGCTTCACTTTTGTGAAAGTAGTTAGAAATCTTTCCAGATGTCATTCTTACTTGTTCCACTTCAGGGATTTGTAGTGTTAGTGAACTAGTACAGATAAACCTTGCCCACATTACCTTGAAAATTATTACATTAGTTTCATATGTATATAACCACCCTTAACTTGAGGGTAATGTGGAAGGGGTTTGTTTGCTAAATTAATTTCAGCAGTCCATGCAGGCTCATATCAAATTCAAGAAGAGTTAAGCAGCCACCACAGTATTGTTTTGGTTACCCTTTAAGCGTGTTCAGTCAGGATTGGACAAGTAGAGAGAACTAATCTCAAATTGAATGTAAAGTATTTAGCATCATAATGATGAAAATGAAAGTTCATCCCTACCTTTACTTCACTGAAATTACTTACAGGCGGATATAGGCAAGTGACAAACAAGTTTGCATGACACATGACTTGCTTTTTTATTCATCCATTCCCATTCCACTTGTCAAGCGATTTTTGCAAACATCTATTCAGAATTCCCCCAAAATTTGTTATTGGAAGGCATGCATACTTCTGGAGTTGATGCCATATGAACCATATCATAACTCAGTACACTAACTATAAATCCATGCCCATCTTGTATCTAATGTTGTAGTAAATATTATTATTTGGAATTAATCTTAAATATTCTGATAGAGATGGGAAAAAATAATGCTCAACTAGGTCTTAAAGTTCTATCCTGTGACATACCAATACATATACCATAAGAATACTAACTGATTCAGTGGTTTTATGTGAAAGTGGTCAGCTTGTGATATAATTTATTTTATCACAGTGATAAGACAAGTAGCCTGCAGAAACCACACTAATTGATAATTGGAAATATTACCTCAATTAATTCACCCATATATTAATATTGAGGCATTCTTACACAAACACAATGTTGTGTATAAGCATAAAATATCAAATATGGATGCATTTTTACATGTTATTTAGTGATTATATCTTGTGTGCACTTTCGAAAAGATTTGATATAACTTTCAGCATAAATGTTATTCAAAAACCTATTTTGTTATGATTACATAAAGATAGTTGTGATAGCAATGTTCACAATAGCAGTGTTGTGGTAAACAGCAACCAAAACAATATTCAAACTTCTAGAAACTAAGTGCACAATTCTGAGCACTGTATATGTTTTGAGTTCCACTATAAGTAAGCATTGCTAATAGAACCACTATTTAAAACTCAGATGACCTCCGACCTCGCAGTAGATGATGCTTTACCAAGCAATTTGTAGTGTAGTTGATATTGTGGAGGTTAAGCAAAGCAAGTGGAAAAGCCTATTATAACAATTCAGTACAAATTTGGGAACATAATATGTATCTTAATTTGCAAGACATTATTGACACTAGTAATTATAATAGTTTAATTATATATAAGAGGAATATATGACAATTTTCCACACAATAATGTCACTCCAGGTTGAACAGGACATGTTTATGAGAAATATCTAAGGTAAGAGATAAACAAGTTTACATGAATTCATTCCCATTCACTCATAGCAAGTTAATTTTGTAACCATGTATTCAGAATTTCCCCCAAATTTATTGTTATTTTATGTACCTGCTTGTGTGCATATGGTGCATTCTCGCTTGTGTGTGTATGCTAGTGTGTGTGAGCATGTGTGAATGTCCTTGGTTTGAGGAGGAATGTTCTGACAGATTGCCTAGTCTTTAGTATGCGGAAGATAGGACATTATTCTGACATGGAGACACTGACAAAGAGAAAGTCACCAGCACAGTCGGCAAGTGTTTCAATCCTTTAGGAATTGTTGTCCTGTGGTGATCAGTTTGAAGATATTCTTCAAAAAGCCAATACAAATAGGACTTCAATTCAAATTTACTGATTAACTGAATCAATATTACAATAATTATAGTCATAAAAATAAGTGTTATTTTAGAAAGATGCATTCAGAAATATGTATGAAAAGTGCATCATTAATACATATAAGTAAAGGATTTTCAATTTCAGTTCAGTTTTCTCTGCTGAATTCCATATGCTGAATTTGCTACAATAGATGTTACTTCTTTGTCTGAGGTGACTTCCTCATATAATGGAGCGTCTCGATTAAATTGACCTATAGCTTGCATTTGCTCTTCACTTTTGTTAAAGGTGCTATCATAAGATGATCAGTACAATGAAAAACTATTACTTAAATTGATCAACAGATTAAGTAAATTAAATTTTAGTTATCAATAAAAATCTGTCTCATAGGAATAAATTCTTAAAAAATCATAATATTATGTTTCAGTCAGAAATATAATTTATACTTACCAACTTGTCCTTCTTATTCTTATTATTTCAATAACAAGTGCAATGTTTAGCACAATCAATAGAATAATTATCACAGATCCTATAGGCATGATCACAGTTTCATATCTCCTACAGGTATTACTAGTAGGGTGTAGGTTTATGCCTACAAGAGAAGAACAATGACTTGAAACAACAGTTGTGGACGAAAGACAAAATTTATATCATATAGACTTAAAAATTAAATATTTAATACTATGCATGCAGACTCCTTAGAATCATATTTCCTGTACACTTCATCTTACCTATTTATGTTTCATCAGCAGTTGTTTTTTTTATAGTATGGTTCCCTAGACCCCTACATTCACCGGTGATATAACGTCATTCTTCACTTAACTCACTTTACCATATTTGAACTATAACTTAACTTTAACTTGTTGAGAAGAGGTTATATTGTCTAAGGACAGCAGAGAAATAGTCTCTAAGGTGTTACTTCTTCCCAGACCTATAAGCTTACCGCTAAATCTAGCTCCCACATAGGGTGTCAATGTCACAATATTAGTAAAGTATTTTCTGTGTCTACAATGAAATTATTTAACATCAATTTATCGCTAATTTATACAAGCTAGAGATGAACTCATTGGATCATTATAGAATTACTGTACCTGTAGTCATATATTCCTCTTCACTGTTGCTGCTAATTTCTTTAATTGATTCTATTTCATATGAAATATCTCCCACAATGCTTATTGAACTGTTCTTCCATAAAGTGATTTGAAAATTTCCAATTTCAATTAAATTTTTACAGCAATACGCAGTAACATATACATTGTAAGAAACTTCAGGCCTCATCATTATGTCGACATATGCATTATCAGTAAATACTGTATTCATGGAATTTTCAGACAAGATGGAAATATTCACATAATATGTAGAATTAATTTTTATAGGGTCACTCCATTTTATGTGAATGTTGCTTGTATATGTATTGGTAACATTTTGAATGATGCTAAAATTAACAGGAGTGAAGGAACAGTCTATTAAGTTTAGGAGAAAGTACAATCATAATACTTTCAAATGATACTATAATAACATTATTGTTTTACTTTAATAATAACTGTACAGTTTCAGAAATGGCAATATTTCACAAGTTAAATATTGTAGCTATATTAATACTTATTACATGAGTCAGAGTGTGATATGGCGAGATAATTCATGAGCAGGCTAATTTATTTTCACAGGCTAATTTATTTTCAAGAGCAAGAAGGGGAGTGAAAATAAAGCCTGAGAGTGAAATATCTAGCCATAACACTCTGACAAGTGTAATAAGTGGTTTATCCACACTAAATATCTTCACTACTGTAGTTCAGAGGAAGGGTAACTCACAGAGTAGTAAAGTTGGTTGTAGGGGCTACCCACACCCCCAGCTGATATTTTAGCAGCTGCTCTAACCCTGTTAAGCCAGTTGCTATAACTATAAGGGTAATAAGCTTGCCCAGTACAGTGTGAAATAACAGAGTGAAATATCATGTAAAACCCTACCAGCTCCTAATAACTCTACCTCAAGGATTTACCTCCAGCCCAAGTGAATATTATTCTTTATTACTGTCTAAAAGATTTTAATTCTAGTCAGGGACATTTTCTAAAACTCTTAACTTTCCCTTATTATTTCTTCTTCCCCCCCCCCCAACCAGCCCCCACTAATATTATCTCATGAATGCTTTATTCTTTAGTTATTTTGAAGTTCACAATATTTTTTTTGTCTTAACTACTATTATAATAATGATACATGTTCTTAAAAATGACATACAATTGTCAGTTCAAGTAAGATGTAATCATTATGCAAGTACACTTCACCCATACCATTTCAAAAGTAAAGTGTTATAATCTATACATTCATGACCTTTGTCTGCTATAAATTGTCTAAAGCTTTACTATCTCTTTAATTTTAATGACTGATTTATTTGTATTCTTTTTACTTATGGCATTGATGGTTAAGTAGAAACACAATAATAATAGGAAATTTAGTGATACTGTACATTAAAACTTTGAGCTACATTCACAAAATCTCAAAATTCTGTAAAAAATGTTAAGATTTTATCTTTTACAGTTTTGTTAGAGCAATTTTTTTAAGAAAACTTAGATTTCTCATTTTTCCCATTTAATGCCACTAATAATTATCTCACAAGTGTGTGACTATATTTTTTTAATTCTATTGAAATTCACAATAAAATTATAGTTGTAAGATGAAACTAACATGTAAATTTTTATTTCTGATATACCTCTGAAAATTCATTCAAAATGTAATCACTTACAAGACCTGCTCAATGTCATGGGTTATCGTCTAAACTATCTTGACCTTTGTCTGCCTTAGTACAAAAATTTTAACCGATTACGCGCGAATAAAAAAATTTCGGATACAAAGTCTATATTTGCTACATCTTGTTCATATAAAGCTTGTATTTTTTGTACAGTAAAATATTTATAAAAAAATGTTACATGAACATAATAATACTGCTGTATGAATATTTAAAAATATTTTACATATTATTCTTACCCTTTACTTTTATGAGTAACATAACTCGGTTACACCGTACTTGAACTGAAGTAACATTTTCATACAATGTAAACTCTAATTGAGACTGTACATGTGAAGAATCAATAGATATAAGACGAGTTGACACTATCATATTGTTATCACTCAACAGAAGATCTGTAGTATTAATATCACTGTTACTTATTCCAGCTATATATTCGGTCGTAATATCATTCCAGTTCCAAATAATATACCCTGCTCCATATTCTGTGCAAGACAAAGTGTTATTTTCATGAGGACATACTTCTAATGTAGGAGATGGTGGATATAGTGTGGTCTCTAAGTAATGACAATGTTATACCATAATGATTGGCAAACAAGTGTACTAAGTGAGATAATATTAGGGTTATTAAAATACATGATCTAATTGAATATATGTGTATATATAATTTCTAATTAATGTACAATGCATTTGAGACTATCAAGTGCACTTTGACATTGTGCAGCAGCAGTAACATTCACTCATACACATGATAGACACAGAAAATTATTAATTAACAAATTAAATTATCTTTATTTATCAGGGGCATAGGCAGGATTATTAAGTGGTATGATACTTAGTGACCACGTCCAAACTATGCCTAAACTACACTATTTGATTTGATTCACATGCAATATGAGTGAGAGGTAATATGTTCATGCATTCTCTGTAGGTTTTGCTGACAATTTCATAAGCCATGCCACATATTTCACTAATTTTAAATTTTTTCTGTACTTTTTTTTACTAAGATGGACTCGAAAATCTTGGTGCTTCTGCTTTTTTTAAATTCATTTTAGCTCAGAATGTAAGTGTGATTTGCAGCCCCACCAGTGCAACAAAGTTTTACTCTTGGTAAAATATGACCATCCTTAGTCTAAACTAATTTCAACACAATAGTGTGAACTTAGAACCACTTGCTAATATTGACTTATATTATAGATTGAGTTACAAGAGTTTAGGTGGGCCTAATTACTCCACCCTTAATGTTTAGCTTACATATTTGTCACTAACTTACGAAATTGGGCCAAGCCATCTATCACCTGAAGATATAAAAGACATAAAATGATTAATCTTTTCATAATGTTATTTAGCAATGAGAAGTACAAATGAAGTTCTCATTGGACGAACAGGTACCACAATCGCAGGAAGCGCAGAGGTTTCCGGGCCTACTGGAATCCCAAAATGTTTAGGTTCCAGATAAATTTGCGAACTTATTAGCTATCTTTATCTAGTTAACAGGAAGCTGTGAACACTAGTACTGCATGTCTTCATTAAATAACTAACTGTGGGATACTAGCTGGCCTGTCAGTGGAACTCATGGCAGTCAGCTTTATCGATGTACTATTCACCACACTCTTTATCGCAAACCGTTTTTATTTATTATTAAATTAGGAACTCCATGGATAGCTGCGGATACTAGTATTATACGTGGCACATTTTGATATTACAAGCTATAATATTGCAGACAAATCAAAGAATCTATATTTTAAGTAATTAATGATTTCTTGGACCAGCTTAAAAAATAACTGCAATCAAAATATAAATATATTTTTTAAACTATATTAATTGAATCAGTTAATGTATTTATGAAAGTTCATTTAGTTTGTTTCTTTTTTGTTCACTTCCTGAACAATATTTGATGAATAATTTCTTTGCTTGTACCAAATGCCAAAAGTTCACCAAGTCCAATAACATCAATGCCCGAAGCTGAAATCACTTCAGAGAGAGGTGAAAAGATAGCCATAGACATTGTTGGGCCTCTGCCCAAAGCAAAGGGTAACTTTAGATTAATTTTTACATGCCTGGAACTGGCATGTGGTTACCACTTCGCGATACACATCAGGAATTATACCTCTGAATAAACAGCCCAGTGTTTGTTTAACATCATTTCAGTCCTTGGTGTACACTTGCAGATCCTATCAGACCAAGGTGCAAACTTTCTTTCCAGCACTTATGCAGGAAAATTGGCATTCACAAGATGCAGACCTCACCCTACCATCCCCAGTCAAATGGGAGACTGGAAAGGTTTCATGCAACTTTGAAATGCATGTTGTCAAAAGCACTAGTTTGAAAGATCTGATTGGTCATCTATGTTGGATTGGATTTTGTACTATGCTTGGAACATTCCAAGCTCCAGACATGGCTACACCCCTCACGATTTTCATCAACCATAAAATCACTCTGGCTTTCTGACTCTAACACCACCGTCAATGTTCCTCAGTTCATTTCTGATATGGACAAACAGTTTGCCTGTGACAATCATGTCATCAAATCATCCCTTCAGTCAAAGCAGTCATTAAACCATATTAGTAAGGAATCTGAATTTGCCACTAAAATTCAAAGTTGGTGATATTGTCTTCAAAAGAAACCCAGGCCTAAACAAAAATCTCGATTCATCACAGGATGGACCCTTTGTTATTACCAGTCTGTTATCACATGTCAACTGTGAGATTTCACCCCATAAATCAAAGAGAAGGAAGAAAGTTGTTCACCTAAGCCAAATCAAAAGAGCCTCTAAAAAATCTGTTTTGAGAGTAGCCATTGTATCAAACGACATCTCACCACATTTTGAGTCATCCCTAAGGCAACCAACAAAAATTGACCTGACTCCTGACCAACAATCACTCCTTGATCACACCCTTTCCTCGTTTCCCAACTTATTCTCAGATACACCTGGTATTACCTCTCTTGTAACCCACTCTATTACCCTCACTTGTCAAACCCCCATATGGACTCCTGCCTACACAATTCTGTTGGCCTACCAGCAACTTTTTAGGGGAGAAATTGAGTCTTTACTAGAACTAGAAATCATAGAGCCTTCTACCTCTAAGTGGTCTTCTTCCCCATTGCAAATAAAGAAACGGGATGGTGGAATAAGAATTGTTGTGGATTATAGGAAGTTAAACTTGATCACAGTCCCCGAGCCATATCTCATACCTTCCATAGACTCAATACTAGCCTAAGTTGGTAACTGCAAGTATTTGTCCAAATTTGACTTATTGAAGGGATTTCATCAAGTCCATCTTGATGAAGATAGCAAACAGCTCACAGCCTTTAGTTGCAGGCAGGGAAAGTTTCAGTATAAGGTCATACCTTTTGGCCTGAAAAATGCCCCCACAACATTTCAACTCTTAATGTAAGCTGTCTTCAGAGGCACTGAATCTACTCTTTGCATACATAGATGATGTAATTATCTTTTCAGCTACATTTGAGGACCACATTACTCACATCTTCTCGGTCCTCAGTAGGCTTAGTGCTGCCAACCTCTCTGTCAAGAAATCAAAATGTTGCAGGTTTTACTCATCTCTTGAATTCTTAGGCTTTGTAGTCGGAGATGGCAAACTTACCATCTCAGAGGCAAAAGTAGCTCATATCAGGAATAATCTACCTCCCAAAATCAAGAGTGATTTACTTGTGTTTTTCTTGGACTTACAACCTTCTATGCAAGATTCATTCCATCCTTTTCAACTCACCATTTTAAACTCATTTTTATGAAAAGACTATCCTGACATTCTACGTTATGACAACGACAGTGACTTCATCAACTCATTTAACTGTATTATCACTGAAATCGTTAATCACACCTCTTTATTTCTACCAACTGTTACAGATGTATGGTGCCTGTACACTGATGCTTCTACTAGAGGTATCGGTATTTGTCTTTGTATTTTCAGAGATGGTGAATGGATACCAGTTTCGTTTTTCTCCCGTCAACTTATCCAGAGAGAAAGAAACTACCCAATAGTGGAATTGGAAGCCCTGGCTGTGCTAGAATCTGTGGAACATTTCTGTTTTTATTTATCCAGACGCCGGTTCACAATTGTCACTGACCATTCTGCACTTGTTGATATATGGCAAGGACCTCCACTCTCAGCCAATATGGCAAGATGGATAGAAAGACTGTCGGATTTCAATTTTACCATCATCTACATTAAAGGAGAAGTGAACAGTGTCTACGATGCAATGTCCCGTCAAAGTTGGCCCACCCCTGCAGCTATCTCTGCATCTGATGTATCTCTACCTACTGAAAGCTCAGCCTCCAAGAGAGGGGGAGATGTGGTGAACCCACCACATCAACGGGACATGTCATAACAGAACACAACATCTTAGCTATTGACACACACTATTAATGTATTGTCACAAACACTAATATCTCATTCAGAACACGTTCCATTCTCACAACCTCAGCTTGTTCACTGTATCATCCTTTTGTGAGCATATTCGGGCTGGTTTGCTATATATGGCAAGCTCAAGCTTGTACTTTAGTTACTGTCATGCTGCTTGATCCTTTATCTGGCCTAACCTAAGAACTGAATTAAGACATCAGGGATTGGGTTGGGAAGAAGCTTCAAACAGCTTGGAAATATAGCAGTAGTGACTCTGGTGGCAGCCTACTCGGTCTGTCTTACCCTACACATGGTGACAGCTCTCTGTGACTACACCACACATGATATTGTTGAATTATCATGTTTGATATTAATTATTGTATTTAGACTGATATTTTTTTGTTCTTCAGTCTTCTTTAATTATGATAGCAAGTAATATGATAATGAGTTTCTGCAGCAACAAAGTCACACGAAGTTATAGCTCAGTCATTCACCGATATTGAAATTTAATCAAATGTTAGTGACTGCACTCTCAAAATTCAGTAGTGGGAATAAGAGTCTGTCATATTCATTTTCTCATAATTATACATAGACACCCTCAAACTAAACATGCAGTTTTCACATGCTTTGATGGTTTAATGTAAACTCATCTCTGGCTGACCATTGAAGAAACAGTCTCCACAAGACTAGATCATTTATTTGAAATTGGCTAACGACTTTATAAAAGTGAATTTTTATCTAAGTCTTTGGTGACAATACTGTTAAGGTTTATCCAGCTAGGATTCAAAAAGACAGGGTAGAATTTGTTGTTGTTTTTAAGACACTGGCTCAGAAGAAATATGACCTTTCTATTCATTACAAGTTCTGAATGGAACAGCTTTGATGACAAGTGTTTCAATTCATTAAATTAAAAATGGTCATCAAGTAAATGGTAAGGTTCTATATTGAAAGCTTAGCAGTACATAGCTATTTATTAGATTATAAATGATGCTGTTCAGTAACAGTAGACGGCTTGTGAAGTGATCCGAGTTTGATTATAACAGTGATAAGTCAAGTAGCCTAACCAAAAAATATTATTCTCAATTATTTATCCACTCGTACGTTTATTGAGGCAATATATAACACTGACAATGTGGTTCATGCGTAGATAACTAAATATGGATACATTCTCATTTGCTCTTTTGTTAGTATAGTATCTTGTGTACACTTTGAAAATGTTTAGGATGGCTTTCAGCATAAAATATATTGTAAGACCTATTTGTTATGGTAAATGTCTTAAGAGCAGTGCAGTGGGACACAACTACATTGTGAAACTTGGTACAAACTATATTTTTCCTATTTCTGATTATTAGTTAAAATGACTTACAATTATTGGCATTTCAAGTAAGATGTAATCATTATTTAAGTACACTTCACCCAACCATTTCAAAAGTAAAGGGTTATAATCTATACATTCATGCCCTTGTCTAAAGCTTTGCTCCTTCTTATATGATATATAGAACTTTGATTTCTTGTACAGTAAAACATTTGAAAAAATAATATATGAGAAATTATAGTATTGTGCTTCTAAAAGTACTTAAAAAATATGCATACTATTTTTACCTGTTTCTTTTATAAATATCATCACTAGGTTACATGATACTTGAATTGATGTAACATTTTCAAACCATGTAAACTCTAATGAATGAAAAAATATTCCTACTATGATTGGCAATAAAGTGCATCTAGCGCTTGGCAAATCGCTTGGCATTTAGATCAAAACTTATGAAATATATCTATTGCTTGTATTAATTTTAAATATTAATTTTATCTCTTGAGACTGTGGTGTTTCAATAATACATAACAACAACAACAATAATGGCTGGTTCACACTCGTGTAGGAGTTGGTCATATACAAGTGACAAACTCTGGAATCAAGTAATCTTTCAGTACCCTGTAGGGAGATCTACAAAAACATTCTTTTTAAAAATCCCTTTAATCTACTCTGGCTTTACGCAAGGAAATGTAACTTCTAAACACGCCCTTCATCACTTTATTTTCCATAGCTAACAACGGGGAATAAACTGGGGACACTGACTATGTGGTTGAGGAATGCGCTTAATTAATGATTCTGCATTCTGATTGGAGCGCCACTATTTTGGTGCCGGTGTCGTAGGATTTGGTGACCCCACCCTACAGTGACCCCCGGTCACTGAATCCTTAGTTTTTGGTGACCGGGGTCACTTTATACTAGGACACCGTGACTCCCTGGGGTGACCCCCTCCAGGATATGGTGACACCCCCTCCTAGGACATAATCATAAGCTCTGTAGCTGTGGCTTATATCGCCTAATCCTTTTTTCTTTTTCTTTTCATTACATATTACTGTAGAGCAGTTCATCTCTTGTTTGACCTTAAAAAGTAATCTGTACAGTATACAGTAGGACTTAAGCTATCTGAATAATGTTAGTAGGGGGTGTTCAGAAAGCTGAAGTATTTGAATAATTGAGCATCATAGAAAATGGATTAGTCTGCATGGGCTATGGAATTTTAAGTGTTCTTATAGCTACATAACTGAAGTGTTGGGATAGTTGTTGAGTGACTACATATGCAATTTATGAATTGATCAAAATAAATAAAACAAGAAAAAACAAGAAATTCAACATCTTCCCTAAAATAGTGAACTCATATACTATTATGCAGTGAAATAGTATCAATAGCTATGTACTTTTATCAATTATGTCTTGAAAAGAGCAAATCAGATGTTAGGCACATGATAATTTTAGTTAGCAAACAGCTAAGCTTGGTAAAGCTAACAAGATTGAAATTGAACAAAGGCACACAGGTTGTATTGGTGATTATGCACACACTAACAAACCCACATACAAAATCCCATGTAAGAGCTGGTACTTAAAGGAAAAGAATTATATAATACTCCAATTGTAATGACCAAGATATCAGTGTTCAAAATACATTCATGTACTTAGTAGTGGCAAAATATTAGCCAGCAAAAAAAAATTTAGAAATGAATGAAATATAATAAAATGTTATGAATTGTTTCCATTTTCCATGCAATATTTACATATCCAATTCCCAGAAAAGTCATTATTAATTCCTTCAATACATCTTTTGTGATACCATTCTTCACAGTCAACACACTCCACCATGTCCCCATATGTTTCAGGCATCTTGCAGGAACAGTATACAGTAGAACCTCCCTTATCCGGACTCCCAAGTTACGGGCACCTCCCTCTACAGGGCAGCTACTATGTACCCTGTGGTTAGGTAAAGTATCCCAACTAGCAAATTTGACAGCTGCTTTTGGATGGGCTGTTCAGCTGGCAGCACTATTTTGAATGCAGTTCAGCTTGCAACACTTTTCTAAATATGGCATCCAAGAGAAAGCGAAATGTTGTAACACTTGAAAAGAAACTGGACATTATTGAAGAACTAAAGAAAGGTAAATCACAGAGGTTAGTTGCTGAAATACATAGCATCCCAAAGTCTACGATTGCAGATATTTGGAAGAGCAGAGAGAAGATAGTGAAGCATGTATCTTCCAGTGATCACCCAAATTTTGCAAAAAGAAGGTGTATAGTGAGAGAGGCTCATTATGACAAACTAGACAGAGCCTGTTACCTCTGGTTTCTGCAGCAGCGATCTAAAGGTGCTCCCATCTCGGGTCCAATAGTGCGAGAGAAAGCATTACAGCTGTTCCATGCTCTTTATCCTGATGATGATTCTGGCTCATTCAAAGCTAGCTGTGGTTGGCTTCAAAAGTTTAACCAACGTCATGGCATAAGAGCACTCTCACTTCAGGGAGAATCATTATCAGCAGACCTTTCAAACATTGAAAGTTTTCGTTCATTTCTTTTCAGTGAAATTGAAAAGGGAAGTTACACCTTGAATCACCTTTTCAATGCAGATGAGACTGGTTTGTGGTGGAAGTTAATGCCTTCTAGGTCTTTGGTTCACTGTGGGGAAAAACAAGCTAAAAACTTTAAAAAATCAAAAGATAGGGTCACTTTGCTTGCATGTGCCAATGCCACTGGAAACTTCAAGCTACCATTGACTTTTATTCATAAAAGTACTAAACCCAGGTGTTTCAAAAGCATTGACATGAGCAAACTTCCAGTCCATTATTTCCCCCAGTCTAAAGCATGGATGAATGCCAACATTTTTGAAAAATGGTTTCATAGCTATTTTGTTCCATATGTGAAGGACTACTGCAGCCAGGCAGGAATTGAATCCAAAGGTTTGCTTCTTATCGACAATGCACCATCCCATCCGACACTTGAGAAGCTCAAATCCAGTGATGGAAAATTTATCACCATATTTTTGCCTCCAAACACAACATCACTGATACAACCTATGGATCAGGGCATTCTGGAAGGTTTGAAAAGACGTTATAAGAAGCGTCTTCTCCAACATTTGATAATTGGGAATGAATCATCATCATTACCCATTCCAGAGATTGTCAAGAGGCTGACGATCAAAGATGCTGTTTTCTGGTCAGCTGAAGCATGGGATGAGGCTGCAGTAACACATCTCTTAGTAATGGTTGGAACAAGCTACTGATAGACAATTCTGGGAGTTCACTAGCATCTACCACTTTAACTTTGGAAGATCCTTCTAGTTCATTGGTAACAGCTACTGCAACTCCTCCCAACAGTGAACAAGCAACTGAGGTAGAAGACTTTGATACACTTTTTAGTGAACTGGGATTCAATGCAGCTAGTCAAGATTGGCTTCATCCTGATGAATGGCTTGCACTGGACAAATCAGATCCTGGGTACCAGCTACTCGGTGATGAAGAAATAGTTGCAACAGCTCTTGAGGAGGATGATCAGTTTGAAGAAGACCCCTATGAAGATTCTACTGTGGCAGAAGTGTCACCTGCTCAGGCATATAATGCTTTTGAAACAGCATTAACATGGCTGGAAGCCCAAGGAGATGTCGCTCCAGAACATCTGCTTTTGGTTTCGAAGTGGAGGAATTGTGCAGCTGTAAAACGAACTCAGTCTCTAAAACAGACTAAATTATCATCATACTGTAACACTAGTACATAGTTATTATTTTAATCTAAATAAGTAGTAATTGTGGAAAAAAATTGTGTATATTCTGAGATATGGGCAAATCTGAGATACGGGCACCCCTTGAAACCAAGGTGCCTGGATAAGAGAGGTTCTACTGTATATCAAGGTGAAAGTATGGTAATTGGGTTGTCTTTCGATATCCTTTCTTGGATAGAGTAGGAAAGGCGAACAAATTTTTTTTCCAAAAACAATAATTTAAGTGAGAACGCATTAATTTTCTTTCGATCAAATTCTATCTCTTCAATATTATTGACTTGAAGTAAGTGAACAGCAAAAGCTATAGCAAACAAGCCGCAGTCACTTCCACCTGACTGTTGCTGAACTCGTAAAACGCGAACTGGAAGATATGTCTCTCGTCCATCATCAACTTGATTATCAATATATTTTCTATAGACTTGTGCTAGCTGGTGAGTAAGACAAGAAGAAAAGTCACTCGAGCATTTGCTGTCTGCAATAGTGACTTCTCCCCCAATAGTTGCTGATACCATCCAGTGATTAGCATTGATATGATGAATTTGAAGCGATTCACACCTACATTCAATCGGAGTAAATCGATCAACTTGTGAAAGAAGAGTAGATTGGAAGCCAGCAATGTCAGGATAATCTCTTCGAAGTAGCTCTTGTGCAAAATGAATATGTTCATCATTTAGCCAATCTCCAGATTTCAGTGTTTGCCTCATTGCTGCTGTGTACCTTGAACCCTGCAAACATAATATCATACAAAAAAAATCAATCAATCAAAGCATAGCAAAGTCATAACAATAATTACATTATGAGCTATAAAAGCAAAGTAACCAAATTTATTGTTTCAACATGTACATGAACATAAATAATGATCAACTCTAAATTTCATCGGCTGCTGGCTTTTTTCTAAAAAATATATATACATAGCTAAAAAGCAAAACCTTCTTTATTAGTTCTACCAAAATTCTTTATAATTTGCCATATGTAATTTACCACAATTCTGGCAGATTTCTTTGTACATGACCTTTGACCCTTATAGACTTTCAACTCCTTCTGTATATGAAGTGATTCCTGGGAATTTACTTCCATCTTAATTTTTTCAGTTTTTTCCATCTTAATTTTTCCAGTTTTTTTAATCTCATCATCAAAGGAAACTTTGCAAAGTGGTTTATTTTCTTCTTGTGGTAGAGCACCATTTACCTGACATACTGGATTGTAATCATTATCGCACATTCTTTTATTGGCTGGAGTTGAAGCTTCTTTGTACAATTTGAGTCTATCAACATTAATAAGGCTTGCCATAATGGAATTTGTTTTCAGGTTTCGTAGTTGAGCAAGTTTATCTTTTAAAGTGACTATTTCATACGGACCCATCCACTTTGGTATCATTTTGTCTCCCTTCCTACAGTCACGTCTCGAATTTCTTAAAAGAACACAAGATCCAATTTCACATTCCTAGGTTATAAAAAGCATAAAATTACTTCGCAATAAAGAACAACAAGCACATACCTTATCCAACTTTCTCTTCTTATCATAATCTTTCTTGTATCTTTCTTGGGCCAACTGAATATTACTTCCAGCTTTACTAAACATTTCATTTTGTACTTCCAACATTAGTTTCATTTTTTCTCCTAGCCCCTCAAACTCCTCTATTTCCTGATCTTGAACTATTGGATTTTTTACCTCTGGTCCCCTTTCCAATTCTACAGGTAATGTTGCTTTTCTAGTAATATAAACGGAGCATTGCATTGTCATTTACTAAGAGCATGCTCAAAGCTCAGTGTGACAAGTGAGCTTGTCAAATATTTATGGTACAGGATACAGGGTTTATTTCAGGGGGGCAAGGGGGCTTTCGCCCCCCCCCCCTTGGAGTAGGAGTGTATAGTTATGAAATCAAAATTGGAGAAATCACTAAATCAGTATTGATTTGTGAGAAAGACAAAACAGGTTAATTAATTATACTGATATTCTTCTATGTTTTCTGTTCCAAACAATTGCCCCCCCCCTTCAAGTCAAAGCCACGCAGTTCACTGCATGCTTTGGCAGCTTCTGCACTTGTCACTTGTTGGCTTCCATGAACCACCTTCCTTCTTCAAGCCCCATTATCGTGATGATGATGGTATGCTTGTACCAATGAAAGCTATATTATGGAAATTTGCTTCGATCTTACCCAAGAGTGTCTCACTCACTCACCAACTAAAAACCAATTCTTTACCTCTTAAACATCAATTCAAAGGGAGTGAAGCCAGTTGATTTGTGCTTTGAGGTGCGAATTGAAAACAAAATTGGGTCCAATAAAGTATCCCAGTTATTTTGATTCTCATTTACTACTTTCAATAGGCAACTTTGAATTGTATGGTTGAACTTTTCCACTAGGCCATTGCTCTGTGGGTGATATGGAGATGTCATTCGATGATCTGTTCCCAGCAGTGTTTGTAATTCGCCATTAAGCTTATTAATAAATTCTCTGCCCTGATCTGATATTATTGTCTTTGGACAGCCAAATCTGTTAAAATATAACTTTGATAAAACTATTTTGTTACAATTATGTATTATGTATAACCATACCTGCATGTAGTTTTATAGATAAAACAGGCAACCCCTTGAGCATATTTGTTTGGTAAAGCTTGAGCTTCAGGCCATTAACTAAAATAATCAATCATTGTAATAATGTATTTATTGCCATCTTTAGTCAGTGGCAGGGGTCCGATAAGATCAATACCAACCTATAAATTAAACTATAACAGCATGTAATTTTTTACTTGACTCCATACCTGGTGCCAGATTTCTGATTCTATTGGAATTGGACGCAGCTTTGTAGGCGGCTTAGAAAACTTATCATTCACCTTCTGACATACATCACAGGTTTCTACAAACCTTTTAATGTCTCCTGTCATATCTGGTTTCCAATAAAACCTTGAGCAAATTTTGTGAATTGTCTTGTCCCGACCTAAATGGCCTCCTATTATTATACAGTATAACAGAATATTAACAAGAATTTTACAACCAATCATTTCAAAATAGACTTCAAACCAAATTACCTGTATTGGATGAATGACATGCTTTCATTATTTTGTCTTTCTCTTCATTATTTTGAACAACAATTCTCCATTGATTACTGCTGCTGTCAGATTTCCTTGAGAGGCTCTTGAAATACAATAAACCATCTTCACATTTGTAATTATCCCTGATCTAAAGCAGATAAATTTAAGTTTTACTGAGTAACTAAGTGCTAAACAACAACAAAAAAATTATATTCATTATTATATATAATATATCAGTTTATAATATATAGAATTATTGCACTCATTTTATAATATATAGAATTATTGCACTCATTGCTATTCAAGCTTTGTATACTGTACCATTGTTATTGAAAAAAAACTTGATATTTTCTATAGGCAGGGGCGGATTTAGGGGGGGCTCGACAGGTGTCGCTAGAGCCCCCCTTTTTCAGAAACAGCCGAGGAATTTCCGGCAGCTAAATTGAATGAAGACGAGCAAAATTACCAGCCCTCCAATTTTTTATATTTTTATTCCCGTCGTAATGATGCGCATGCGCCTGCTGTGCGGAGTCAGGAATTACTAATCTCGAATGTCTACACAGGAGAGAATAGAAGTAGCCTTTCAGGGAAGTTTTGATGCTTTTTCAAAGCCTCCTAATAAGTTTAAAGTTATATGCTAGAATGAATAGTAACAAGCTTGCTTCATTTCAGTGAATTCCTATGTTTAAAAATATAGCTAGCTACAGTAGTTAAGCTATCAAACCATAGCAGAATGGTTGGCTGTTGACTTTGGGATAAATAGTAATATGGAATTGCTAGAAATAGCTATAGCCAGCAAAAGCTACAATTCAGTTGGTGTTTCACATATCTGTACTTATTTGTTATTTTATTTTTCATTATAGAATAGGAATACATAACATTGGAGTTACACATGCTTTGTATCCTTCCTCCCCCCCCCCTCCCCCCCCCCTCCCCTCCACCACCACCATGCATTATATAAAGAGCCCCCCTTTTGAGAATCCTACATCCGCCCCTGTATAGGTATTGGCAGTTATTTAGTTGGTTGATGAATAGCAAAGCTGACTTAGGCTGGGACAGATATATCTTAAGAAAGAATGTTGCTACAGAATCTAAGTAGTACCTATGGCTAAACACAAAGCAAGAATTCGTACAAAATTAGCCCAAATTCAAAAGCCTAACAAATCTTGTTACTTACTAACCTTACGGCGGAAATTTCGTTTTTTATCCTTTATCATGTCTGGCGGATAAGTACCACTTGTCAAGAAGCCATAAATGTATTCAAACTCGTTCTCCATACTTTTGAGTAGCACCATGTGCCCGGGGTCACGAGATCCTAACGGGGTCACCAATTCCTAGTTCTGAGTGACCCCCAGGTCACCGTTTACTGGAATACGGTGACACCCGATCACCAAATTCTGGGGGTCACCAAATCCTCCGACACCGGCACAAGTCGTTGATACTAGAGCTACCGGACCCTTTCCTTCCTCCCCCGCCCACCAATATAGGGAAGGAAAAGGGTCGGCGACGCCAGACTGTACACGATATAGGCGGTGCGAGGATAACTTGAGGGTACGGCTGTTAGCTATCCGAATGTTGCACCAACTTGACAACTTAGCTATTATTACTAGTGGTGTGCTTGAGCACAAATGGCGAGCGAGCCTTAAACTACACTATTGTTAAATTAGATTTTAACAACCAACACTCAAGCTATTAAAATAAAGTCGAGTTTTTAAATTACGTATGAGGTAAAGGGGTTTCAATGCCATAGTAACCGCTCCCCTCATCAGTTTGAATTGAAAAAGAAGCAACAAAATCTAATCACGTTATTTAAATTTTTCTTTGTGATATAGCAGTTGTAACGCACAATACTTTCACACAACTGAACATACCTACGCAAGACTTAACTTCGTGGTTCGTCTAGTGGACAATGCATTTTTAAGTAAATACTGCTGGGTAGGGCTTATAACTGTGACAAATGGCGCATTAACTTACCACCGCCACTAACTCAAATAGAAATGGAGCTCCCATAAGATTTTGAGTTTTAACGTCTGCACCCGCAAAACAATTCAACTTCTAAGATGATACGGGTAATGGTCGCTAAACCGGAGGATTCTGTTTAGTGAAGTTTGGGACGGGGTCGAACGCCGAGCGAACACAAAAATACGGAGGGTCAAAGTACAAAATGACATACATACTTCCAAACATATATATAAATAAATAAATAAACTAGTGGTGTGTTTGAGCACAAATGGCGAGCGAGCCTAAAGACTATACTATTTTTGTATGAATGATTTTGACTTCTAACACTGAAGCTACTGAAAATAAGGTCCAGTTTTAAATTTAGCATACACGGTAAGGGGATTTCAGTGCCATAGTAACAACTCTCTGCAACTGATTGGAAGGAAAAAAACAACATCTAACTGTAGTGCACAGTGTAACCCTTTCCATTCTCAGTTAGCATCAGAGAATCTAAAGTCTATGATCCCAGACTAAACTAACAGAATTACCTGAATAAACTTCGAAAGCAGTGGCAAAGAAGCGCAGCTTGACAAAGACTTCACAATTGTTTCAAGAAAAGAGTAGCTGTAAACTTTTTGGTTGAAACAAAGTTGCGTAAGGCAGTGCAGCAGGTTGATTCTCGGCGCTCGTTAATTGAAAATACTGGAACTGTGAACGCTTTACCTAACTTACGTAATTAGAGGCGCGGGCGAAAACAGAAGTCTCGCGTACCCCATAAACAGATAAATAAATAAACTAGTGATGTGCTTGAGCACAAATGGCGAGCGAGCCTAAAGACTATACTATTTTTATATGAATGATTTTGACTTCTAACACTGAAACTACTGAAAATAAGGTTCAGTTTTTTTATTTAGCATACAGGGTAAAGGGATTTCAGTGCCATAGTAACAACTCTCTGCAACTGATTGGAAAGAAAAAAAAAACAACAAAACAATACACGTTATTTAAAAGTTTTCTTTGTGATATTCTTTAGCTAAGTAGTGGTTGTAACACACAATGCTTTGACACAACTGGAAATGCACCTACACAGACTTTAGTCTAGTGGACAATGTATTTTCAAGTAAATACTGTTGCGCACGGCTTATAACCATGACACAAAGAGCGCATTGACTTACCACCGCCACTAACTCGAATAGAAATGGAAGTCCCTTAAGTTTTCAAGTTTGAACTGCACCCGCAAAAGAATTCAAAACGGTAAACATTTCAATTTCTAGGGTGACACGGGTACAGATCGATAAACCAGAGGATTCTGTTTAGTGCAATTTGGGACGGGGTCGACCACATAACTAACACAAAAACGCGAGGGTCAAAGTACAAAATGACATACATACGTCCATACATATACCTAAACTAGTGGTGTGCTTGAGCACAAATGGCGAGCGAGCCTGATAGTTAGGTAACATAAAATGTTACTATGTTTTAGCTTACTTCATGCAAACACTATAATAGCAGTTATGACATTTGATTTCAGCAAAACAAATACAAAATCACTCTCTTACCTTATTAATGGTAACTTTTGTAGTATCAAACATCAACCATTCTGATAATCTCAATCACCAGTAACTCTTGAACAAGCTCTCAGCTACGATAAAAAATAAACCAGTGTTATTATTTGTAATCTTAGCCAACAAATATAGAATTACTACTTACATCTTTCTTGAGTATTGATAACTTCTGTAGTATCAAATTGAAGTTACTTTGACCATCTGAATTACCTTGAATTCTTGACAACAAGCTCTCACCTACAACTAAGAGGGGTTATTTTTTTGTTTTTTGTTGTTGTTTTTTTTTGGGGTGGGGGGGGAGAAGGGGGTGGGGTTCTTTATTACCGATAGATCGCCACTTGCTATGGCCTGCGATAGGAATTAGTACTATCAAACAAATATTCAAATTTCAATCAATTGTGACTTGTAATTAGCTACCCCATTACTCTTCCTCAAATATATTGAAAGGTGAAACCTGGAGTTCCAATTGACCATAATGCTAAAATACAATACAGACAGGGATAGAATACATCTCACATGCTTTGCTGCAGTTACCTCACTTGAACCTGTAAGTGGAATTGTAGAGCCTTTGTATGATTCTAAATGGCAGCTAAACGGACCACTTGAACCTGTAAGTGGAATTGTAGAGCCTTTGTATGATTCTAAATGGCAGCTAATTTGAGTTGTAAAAGTCAATCAATCTTAAGACGAAATAAATTTAATTCTAGTTGTCTATTCTGTCGGTATGTTCAACCTTTTGGCAAAAATTTTTGTTAATTCCTTATCATTTCGAGATTTGAAAATAAATATTTTGCAGAACATAATGAAATAGTTCAGGATGCCATGATGCTATCAAAGTGGTTATTATTACTGCATCTCTCTCATGATGACCAATTTGATATAGCGATACAAAAACAATTACACTCTAGAATTTTTTTTGGTATAAACAAACCTTTTATTTTGCATAATATTTTGGTTTTGAAATTATATTTTTATCAAAATATACCATAGATGAAAGAAGTAAATGACAATTAAAAATAACAAATAAAGCTGTGTTTTAATTGGTACCTTTTTATTGCTATTGTGATTCATTGTTTTCATTTATTGCATTATTAACTTATTTTACTTCATAACATTCTTTGATCAATTTTTAACGAGCCCGGAGAATCCTGCTGCACTGCCTTACGATACTCAGTTCCAACCAAAACGTTTATAGCTACTCTCTTCTTGAAACAATGGTGAAGTCTTTGTCAAGCTGCGCTTCTTTGCCACTGCTTTCTAAGTTTATTCAGGTAATTCTGTTATTGTTAACTCTTCATGCCTAATCAGTTAGATGTAATTTCTGTCCTATTTTTCTGTTAAAAGAGTCTGCTCGCTCGACATGCATTTGCGCTATTCGAGCCCACCACTAGTATACTTTGCTAACTTATTAAATCCAAATAAACACTTGAATGCTCAAGATATGTATCAATCATTAACATTCAGCAAATTTAACTTTTTGTTAATAACATGTGAAACAAGTAAATTTTCAACTTTTTGCTGTTACTAATTCAAAATTATTATTCTAAAGCTTATTTTGAAGTATAGCTATATTGCAATAAATTGGTTAAATTTAATGGCAAAAGTATGTTTATCACATTTATAGCAAAATGGCACTTTAATCCAATAATGACACAACCTAAATTTTAGACTACTGGTTTAGCAAGTCTGTTCTCAACTAGCTAATTTCTATTGTCCAAGTGTGACACTCCAAGCTGGTTCCAGAGAGACATAGCTCACATTTCTTCTTACCAGTGTTTGTAATCATTGTAATTACAATTTCAACTATTTCTAATTATATTAAACTAGCTTAGTACTACAAATATAGCTGCAAGATTTTGAATTTCTCCTTGAACTTGTTGTAAAATAAATTAATTACTTACAAAAGTACAATTAAAATTTCTCCCTAATTAGTTCAAATACTGTTTTATTGTTAATCTACTTGTGAATAAATCAGAACTGATGTGTTATTGCTGCTTGAGCAAGTTGATTTCATTTTTTGATTACTGATACTTATGTTTTACAGGTATTATCACTATTTCTACAACATTGCTAGAACCTAGTTGGCAATATATATTTGTGTGAAGTGTGACACTCCAGGGAGACACAGCTCAAATTTTTCTTACCAGTGTCTGTAATCATTGTGACTACAAGATTTAATTTATCTTTTTAAGATTTTGAATTTCTCCTTGAAATTGTTGTAAAATAAATTAATTACTTACATACATAAGTATAATTAAAAATTCTCCCTAATTAGTTCAAGTACTGTTTTATCGTTAATCTACTTGTGAATCAATCAGTAACTGATGTGTTATTACTGCTTGAGCTAGTTGATTTCATTTTTTGATTACTTCAGGTTCTAGCAATGTTGTAGGAATAGTGATATTACCTAGATTTATCAAGATAATATTATGTTTTGCAGGTATTATCACTATTCCTACAACATTGCTAGAACCTAGTGGCAATATAATATATTTGTGTGAAGGAGATCATGTGGCTCTGCAGTGCAATGTTTCATCTGGTTCCATAATTTGGATGTGGTTTGCAAATTCTACACAAGTTGAAGTCATATACACTCAGTTAGAGGGTAACACAATTAGAACTGATGGTAGTATAACAACACAATATTTTGGTAATGGTTCTTCCACATTAAGTTTTCAGTATAGAGTAAGTCATTTAATCCCATCAGTTATAAGCTGTAATATAAATCATCTCGTCAATATTTTGTCAAAAGGTAATACTACATCTCCTTCTTACTCCTATAAGCACAACTTAGTCAAACAAGTAAAAGTTGTATTATGTGGTTGTTATGTGCTTTCAGGTTTAGTATAATAATGTAATTATTACCAAAATGGCCATTGTGATGTTTTTAATTTTGAAATATAGTATTACCGGGCTATTTATTTCATTATTGTTTGGTGTGGAAATTTAATCTTGATCAGATGTCATACATGTTAATGAATAGAAATAATATTATGCATAACCTGTTAAAGTTTAAATTACTCTTCAATTTTATAATAGAGCAATTAATTCACAAAAATTTAAATACAAAAATTGTTATCAAACTAACAATACTATCATCGAAATAATTCATGCAAATTTTTTCTGGACATGAATAAGAAAGCATTGGTAGTAGTTCAGTTTAAACCGGCAAATGACCACCAATTATTATTATAGGTTTAATGAGTTAATTTAGCTGTGATAATATTAATTAAGGTAATGAGCATAATGAAGTGAGATATATAATAAGCCATTTGCTAATACTGTCCATTAATTCTAATATTGCTGTCAATTTGTTGTATTATATTTATTCTCTTGTATGTCAGTGAAGCCAAAATTTAATATGTTTTTCATAAAAATTTTTATGCCTTTGGAAACGAGAGCCAGTCTTATCTTACAATTTACTAATTCTTCATTATCACCCACTAACATCACTTTATCATCAAAACTTTGAACAATTAATTTTGATAATAGAATCATTAGTGTTCCACTGATAATTTATTATATGGAAGATTATACAATCACCTTCAGAACTGAAGTCTGTGGGGAAGAATTTTATGTTGAAGGAAATATATCGATATTGAATTGCTCAATGGATAAAAAATTTGTCCTATCTCTGCACTTAAATGATACTAATTATACAGATATGTGTATTGAACATGTATTGAATGGTACCTCATGCATAAAAGTTACTTCATCAGAAATAAATTGTACCTCAGGTAATTATGAATTAAACTTGGACATGTAATGAGGGAATATAGTAACCAATACTATTGTAGCTTTTATATTTTGTTTTGCTAGATGGAATAAATGTAAATTTGATAAAATTTATATCTCCAAGCACAAAATCACAATTGATTGAAACCTTTTTATGCAAATTCAGATGGATAAAGTCTATTAATTTGGTGTGCAAAGTTACTATAATTTATTAAATCATTATTTTATAATAATATGTTATAATGGAAAAAATGTATAATGAAATATACCTCCTGAATATCTCTCTGGAATGCTATTATATAATAACTGGTGATAATTTACTCTAAGTGCATACTGAAAAAAAATTGACATTTCGATATTGTTGGTACACTTCACAAAGGGTGCTGACAAATTGAATTAACAATGTATAATTACTCATACATATTCAAATGCATTCCAGATGATCAACATTAGCTGTCTTGATTAATTTATATAATTTTTTAGGCTTTGGTCAGTAATTCTACAACTTAAAATAAAATAAATTATAGCTAAAAACATATTTGCATAGCATGAATTGCTGTAATGATATAATTACTATAAAATTAGCACAATTTCTGTATAAAGTCAACTATTGTAAATTAGTAAATTATTTTAACTTTTCAGTAGATGTTTATCACTTTGACAACCGCACAACTACTGGAACTTCAGTCATAGCTACTGAGAAGAATATTTGTGCTACTAACAATGACTATCACCTAATTATTCTCCCTGTGGTATTCTGCTTTACACTTGTCTTATTTATACTGTCTGTAATACTATTCACTATGACATTTGTAGTGATAAAAAACAGAAATACAAGGTAAGTAATAATTCTAGCAATAGTATTAATAAAAAAAATTGCACAATTTTTTTTAAATTTAATGGACTTATCAGGCAAGCTCCAGCAGTTCATTGTTGGGAGGGCAAAGGTTGCATGAATTTATGTGTACATTGATATACTACCATCAGTTTTGTAAACGTGCTGAGACGCTAAATGACATTCGTTCATATTTTACATTATGTATTCCATAAGCTACGCTTGAAATGCTCCTATTTCTTTTTTAGTAATTTAGTTCTTTCGAAGTTAGTTAATATAAATGTTCTCATGGATATGTTGTAACATGTAGTATCATAATGAGGTTTCAGGTAAGTCAAGACACAACATGAATCACTCGAAAGTAGAGTAGTTCACCAGAATAATAGTTAAACAGAGACATTGCAATCTTATTCTTAAAAACGTTGACCGCTAAGCAAGTGTGTTCATTGACATTGTTAACAAGCATAAACATTTGTATTTAGTAGTTGTATTAGAACAGACAAAAAATACCTTACAAAAGAGCAATACCCCACCCCTTATAAGATTCCTTGTTCCCTTATTGAGCCTCCCTGACTTATTATTAGGAATGTTGAATAAATACTTGCCTTGATTTTATTTCTGAATAATGTTGACAAAATTACTCTATTGTCATCCAATTCAATAATTTTTGTCAAAACTATTTTTTTTTTAATCGTTCCCATATTATATGCACTATTATGCAGAGCCAAAGAGAGAAGCAACAATTTGACCAAATGTGTGACCACTCCACAGCATCCTAGTACACCTACCTATGAGGAAGTGAAAGTTGACCATCACAGTGAAGCCACAGAAATGACAGCTAATTCAGCTTATGGACTTCAACATACACCACATTATTAATACTATTTATTATAATTTTCTTAAGTTAACCCTCTCGTTCCCAAATTGTTTGGACGCGCGCGGAAAAATCTAATCTTCTACCGCGGAATAGTGCATTACCGTTTTATTTTTTTAACTCGATGCTGGCTGGGAAAACCCCATAGCAACCATATATCACTAAATAGACCAAGAGTTTGGGATTCCCCTCATTTTTTGATTGAGAAAATTGAATAATATTTAGGCCCTCTACTATTACTTTAAAAAAAAAAAAAATTTTTCCCCCAAAAATTCCACTTTTCCCATCAATAATAATAATAAAAAAATAGAAATAATATTGTTTGATGTACTTTATACCAATATTATATTAGTTCAACAATAAAATATGTTGTTTGTTGTGTGTGGTGCTGATTGTGATCATGTAGGAGACATCTATGAGTGTCCACAAGGAACATACGCCATTGGACGTCGAGCTCCACTACAAAACAATTTCATATACACAAAAACACCAACAACAAAGATATTTGTAATACAAACAACAAATTATTCATGATCCTATATAATTGCAACTTTATGATGTATTGTATGCGGTTTCATACAGGATTTTTGTTTGGGAAGGAGGGGGGGTGGGGCTCCGAGTGTACTTCGCCAGGTCCAGCATCTTCTCCTTCGTCAATGGAAGACTCTGCTCCTGTTGCCTTATCTGCGTCCTCTCCACAATCCCTCTTCACAATCGGGTCGGTGACTGCATACACATCTGGTCCTAGTAGTACATTCTGGTAAAAAAAATTAAATTTTTTTGAAAATTTGAAATTGTTCAACAAACCACAACCCACTTTCAAATCTCAAAACTCAATGAAATATATATATATTATAGCTAAACAGCTTTCTCCATCTCAATATAGCTATAAATAAGTCCTTTCCACAACAGAAGCTTGCTAGTTTTCAAGAGAAAGACAAGAGAAAGACAAGCTTACATCGATCATCTTCTTGACTTCCATTGTCAGTGTCAGAGTTGACGGGGTCTGGTCCCCAACCCTGATACAGGGCTTCCTATAGCCCTAGATGTCGTCTCCCTCTTCTCCGCTTGATCCTGAGTCGCTAGAGTTAGTATCAAGCAAGTATAAAACTTCCACAGCACTGTAACTGGTAGACGCCATCTTTCCAAATTGACTTCGAAAAAAAAATTTTTTTTGCATAGTTACCTGGATCACACGACACGCTCACTTTTTTCCTGTGATGTAATAAGCATTACCTAAGACTGTACGTAATGGGGAGGCCCCCAGTTGAACTGGCGATTTTATAAAAAAAAAAAAAGACAGTAAGTCAAACCGCAAAGTCTTAGTCGGCAAAGAAGCGGTTGTTTCAATGTGTTATGGAAGGCTACTGGGCTCAAGCAATTTTTCGCTGCTTCTACAAAGCTCTGGAGATGACTGGATCCATAAATGAAGCTGCTGTGAAGAAGGTAACTTTTTTTAAAATTCGACGGAGAACCGAGGTTTTTTTTTTTTGCCGAGGAAGAAATAAACGCAACTGCTGTGAGGTACTGTCGAAGCAGCCCTGGCTGAAAGCTATTTTAGATGCTTCTCCAATGCATTGGGCACCTGTGTATGCAATCTGAACGTTCTAGCTATAAAGTAACTATTTTTAAAAATTCGGAGAAGCCAACCGGTCTTCACCCGCTTTTAAGCGGGATTGGGAACGAAAGGGTTAATGCTTCATGACATTATAAAAACGTAGACATAAGACGAGTTAACATCATCATATTGTTATTACTCAACAAAGAACATGTAGTATTATTGTTATCTATACCAGCTATCTTATATTCTCTCATAATAATAATATCATTCCAATTCCAAAGAATATGCGCTGTTCCTTTTTCTGTGCAAGACAAAGTGTTATTTTCACCAGGACATACTTCAAACACCAGAGTTACTGGATTTAAAGTAGTTTCTAAACAACAACAAAAAATTTCAACAATAATATGATTAGCAATCAAGTGCAGCAAGTGCTGGGCAATCCAGTGCTAGCAACGGGGAGGGGCTCACTTATTAGGTCAAAAAATTATGTAATATTATGATTGTTTGTACATAATTTGAATAATAATTAATCTCAATAATAAAGTGTCACCTGATACAATCACAATCACAAAGAGAGAAGAGAGAAATTAGCTCCACTACTTTCACGTGAACATGAACAATAGTCATTCACATATCTGTAGTTTTGCACTTCCTTCTGCATGCTTATTAGTGGCAACAATTAGGTGGAGCAACAGGACTGATTCAAGGATCGACAGATCCCGATCTTTCCCGCATATATTTTCTTAATATTCTTATTATATTCCACATTTTGCTCTCTACATAAATTGTTGGGACTGACTAAAATCCCAGAAATATTTGTTGCCAGATTCCAGAATGTAAGTGAGAATTCTAACACAACAAGCAACAATGGGATCTCTTCCTTAGGCTATACCAAGACACAATAGTGTCAACTTTTTTTCTTTAGTCCTCTCCAAAATCCACTAGCTAATATTTGACTTACATATAGTATAAGATAGAGGTAACCTTTGAGTTTATTGAATTAAAAATGTTTAGGCCAGCCCAATGGGATTCCACCATAGTTTTTTTTTCTCAACTTTAATGGTTTAACTTACATATTTATCAATAACTTACGAAATTGGGAGAAGGTAATTTTCATATGAAGATATAAAGCAAAACATAATATAGCTCATAATGGTATCTAGCTATGAGAAGTGTTTAGCTTTAACCTCCAATTTTAACTGAAAGTTATCATCCACAAACTGATACCACAAGGGCAGGAACTGCTGAGGATTCTGGGACCTACTAAAAGACAACTCTTCTGAAGATAAATACAGTTGGATAACCAGAGGGTAAGCTTACCGCTTATCGTTCCCTGAAGAGAGGAAGTAATAAACTGGACGAGAAAATTTTGTATTAATATCATGAGAATGACTGACTTATTGCATTAATAATGATAAGTTCAATGAATATTACGGCGGGATAACCGGAGGGTACACTTACTGTTTATTGTACATATCCTGAAGGAAGTAATAAACTGAACGAGAAAATGTTGGTATCGGTATTGTGAGAATGACTGAATTATAGCAATAATAATAATAATTTTAAGTTCAATGAGTTATTTCCTGTGGTAGGCATAAAACACCACACTTACTTGCTTCAGACAAGATTGGCTTCACTTTTGTGAAAGTAGTTAGAAATCTTTCCAGATGTCATTCTTACTTGTTCCACTTCAGGGATTTGTAGTGTTAGTGAACTAGTACAGATAAACCTTGCCCACATTACCTTGAAAATTATTACATTAGTTTCATATGTATATAACCACCCTTAACTTGAGGGTAATGTGGAAGGGGTTTGTTTGCTAAATTAATTTCAGCAGTCCATGCAGGCTCATATCAAATTCAAGAAGAGTTAAGCAGCCACCACAGTATTGTTTTGGTTACCCTTTAAGCGTGTTCAGTCAGGATTGGACAAGTAGAGAGAACTAATCTCAAATTGAATGTAAAGTATTTAGCATCATAATGATGAAAATGAAAGTTCATCCCTACCTTTACTTCACTGAAATTACTTACAGGCGGATATAGGCAAGTGACAAACAAGTTTGCATGACACATGACTTGCTTTTTTATTCATCCATTCCCATTCCACTTGTCAAGCGATTTTTGCAAACATCTATTCAGAATTCCCCCAAAATTTGTTATTGGAAGGCATGCATACTTCTGGAGTTGATGCCATATGAACCATATCATAACTCAGTACACTAACTATAAATCCATGCCCATCTTGTATCTAATGTTGTAGTAAATATTATTATTTGGAATTAATCTTAAATATTCTGATAGAGATGGGAAAAAATAATGCTCAACTAGGTCTTAAAGTTCTATCCTGTGACATACCAATACATATACCATAAGAATACTAACTGATTCAGTGGTTTTATGTGAAAGTGGTCAGCTTGTGATATAATTTATTTTATCACAGTGATAAGACAAGTAGCCTGCAGAAACCACACTAATTGATAATTGGAAATATTACCTCAATTAATTCACCCATATATTAATATTGAGGCATTCTTACACAAACACAATGTTGTGTATAAGCATAAAATATCAAATATGGATGCATTTTTACATGTTATTTAGTGATTATATCTTGTGTGCACTTTCGAAAAGATTTGATATAACTTTCAGCATAAATGTTATTCAAAAACCTATTTTGTTATGATTACATAAAGATAGTTGTGATAGCAATGTTCACAATAGCAGTGTTGTGGTAAACAGCAACCAAAACAATATTCAAACTTCTAGAAACTAAGTGCACAATTCTGAGCACTGTATATGTTTTGAGTTCCACTATAAGTAAGCATTGCTAATAGAACCACTATTTAAAACTCAGATGACCTCCGACCTCGCAGTAGATGATGCTTTACCAAGCAATTTGTAGTGTAGTTGATATTGTGGAGGTTAAGCAAAGCAAGTGGAAAAGCCTATTATAACAATTCAGTACAAATTTGGGAACATAATATGTATCTTAATTTGCAAGACATTATTGACACTAGTAATTATAATAGTTTAATTATATATCTCCTTTAGAAAACATGCTTTATAGCTTCTCTTTTAAATGAGAAATGTACATGCCTGACATTTTTTAATGTGTTTATAATGCAGTAAATTATGTAGCTGAATTTAATGGTACACTTCTCCTAATGGCATGAAGAGCTTTGTAAGCTATATTGTCTGTTCCATGACAGATCATATGAAACTATCACACCCAAGTCTTTCTGTGATTCAACTACTGGGATGTCATTTTGGTCAATTTTATAGTTCATGTGTCCTTGTGAAATACAAGAAGAAAATTGAATTGCACTTAATTTGCTGAAATTAATATTGAGATGCCACTTTTTATACCATGAGCTTATAGCTTCTAAATCTATATCAATTTCTGTGTAATGTTGTGAAGAATTGATTGGTTTATAAAATTTTGCATCATCAGCAAAAAGGAAGCAGCTTGAGTATATTAAAGTATCTGGTAAATCATTAATATAAATTATAAACAAAGAGGCCCTCAAATACTTTATTGAGGGACTCCAGAAAGCACAGCACTTGTGTGAGAAGTTGCTCCTCTAAAAGCAACATAATCTACTCATTTAGGTAGGTAGTTATTTAACCAAAGCTATAAGTCACCTGTGATGCCCGTTTTCCACAATTTGAATAATAGCTCTTTATGAAGGACAAAATCAAATGATTTTCTAAAATCTAGATAGATCATGGTGATTAGGAGTTTGTTCTCCTGTGGTGATCAGTTTGAAAATATTCTTCAAAAAGCCAATACAAATAGGACTTCAATTCAAATTTACTGATTAATTGAATAATTATTATAATAATTTATTATAGTCATAAATATAAGTGTTATTTTTAGAAAGATGCATTCAGAAATATGTATGAAAAGTGCATAATTAATACTTACAAGTAAAGGATTTTCAAGTTCAGTTTTCTCTGCTGAATTCCATAAGCTGGATTGGCTACAATAGATGTTACTTCTCTGTCTGAGATGACTTGCTCATACAATGGAACATCTTGATTAATGTGACCTTCAGCTTGCATTTGCTCTTCACTTTTGTTAAAGGTGCTATAATAAGACGATCAGTACAATGAAAAACTATTACTTAAATTTATCAACAGATTAAAGTTAATTAAATTTTAGTTATCAATAAAATCGGTCTCATAAGAATACATTCTTTAAAAATCATGAATATGTTTCAGTCAGAAATATAATTTATACTTACCAACTATTCCTTCTGATTCTTATTATTTCAATAACAAGTGCAATGTTTAGCACAATCAATAGAATAATTATCACAGATCCTATAGGCATGATCACAGTTTCATAGCTTCTACAGATATTACTAGTGTGGTGTAGGCACATGTCTACAAGAGAAGAAAAAGTACATGAAAGATCAGTGTTGGACAAATTAAGGACAACATTTCATATCGTATAGACTTAAAAATTAAATATGTAATACTATGCACGCACACTCCTTTATACACTTCATCTTACCTATTTATGTTTCATCAGCAGCGTTTTTTTTATTGAATTGTTCCCTAGACCCATACATTCACTGGTACGCCGATGTAAGGTCATTCTTCACTTAACTCACTTTCTCATATTTAAATAATAACTTAACCATAACTTAACTCATTGAGAAGTGGACAACAAAAAAAATTTCAACTCTGGCTGGTTGCACTATAACTATTTATTAAAAGTAATAGTAAACTATAAGTATAAAACCTATTTAATAATTTTAGTAGCATTAGCATATACAAATTTCAGTCATATGAGATAATGTATAGCCATTTTTAAACTTCATATAGTATTATTTGATTTCAATCTCAGAGTTCTTCACATCAGTTCTTAAACTCAAACAACTGACATTGCAATCTATGCATTTTGCAACACTAGGGATACTGCACGTAATTTCATTGTGCTCAATACAGATTGAAAACATCTTGTGACTTGGTTTATTAATCATATTATGAATGACACTATAATAAAAAAGTAATATAATTTTATATTTGTATACTGCATTCTACAATTCGTTTGCTAGATATTCACAAAAAATATAATAGCCCATCACCTGAGCTGTTAATGGGGTTGTAGCGTTGACGTCCCTTTCCCGTCCTGTAGGTAGAGAGAAACTTAGCTAAGCTAGCTAAGTTAGTTAACTTAATTGAAATGGCAGTTTAGATAAAGGTTAGTTTAATAGAGTAAGGAAACAGAGTAAGTCAGAGAGAGAGCAGACGAGGAGGATGAATACGCAACATGCGCACATATAAACATAATGATCATAATGAAGTTCAGTGGTTGCCGCAATCCCATGAATCTCATTACCGTATGCGGAAATGAGATATGGAAAAGGACGGGTGAAGTTCAGTGGATTAGAACTTAACGAGTGCGAGACAGGTACATGCAAGAGAAAGATTAGAAATAACTGAAAGGGGGAAGAATACATTCAGTAAGAAAATGAAACATAATATATAGAGTTCAGTCTAGGTGTGAAGAGGCGGGCCAGCCGGCGTGGTCTTTAGATCCTCTGTTCGGGTCTTGTGGATCCCGAACATGAGCGACTGCGCTAGTCATTAAGTACTATAAATCTGATATAGTCCCTGGTTTTCCCATACCAAAATGTATTAGAGGGGAAAAGTTGATTTTGTTTGCAACAACATTGAAGTAATGGGAAAATGACCAAAGGGCTATAAAATAGTTATAAATCAAAACAATGTGATTCACAAACCGACGCCACTCGGGCTTCTCCCTCTTATCTCGGGATTTGTAAATCCCCTCACAAATCTCAATATTGGTTTATAACTATTACATATAACTTTTCAGGACTTTTTGGTTCAATATTTATGAATTATAAATGTAAAGTGAAGCTAAATTGATTAGCCATGGCTAGTTTCCAAACTTAACATTAATTTGCTTAAATAAGTTTCAGATTAAAGAAAGGACAACAACTATAATAATTATTAATATTCCATACCTGATGAAAATACGGTAGTTATTGATCTCAAGCTTTTGCTGAATTTATCTTGCGTGACATTATCTGGATGGAGTGCACCTAAGTTATCAGTAAAGTGAATTATATGTTATTTGTAGTTCACATACAATCACACACCCATCTGAAAAGATTTAATAGCAATTTACAGAGTAGGATATTGTGCTAAATCTAAATTGTCCTTTTTCACTCAGTAATAAAAACAAAACTAATAATTTGTTAGTTATGGTGCTATACCACTGAAAACTTTCGTTGTTTGATTTGAGAGAATAGTTGGACTAGGGACGATTGCCATGGTTATATTGCAAGCAGCATTTGCATCAGTAATGAAGTCTCCTATTATATCAAACAATCAAATTACTAAAGCATCAAAATTTTGATATAAAATGAGTCCCAAGTCAATATCTTACCAAAAATGCATTGATTCTGTAAATATCCTCTGCTACATACAAACTGAAGAGTCTTGTTTTGTAAACTACTTTGTAAGAAAATGATGGAATGATTGAGGCAGTCCACTAAGTATAAATTTATCGTTTCTGTAGTGTAACTTTCACATAGCACATATTGACTAGTTATTGTGTAATTATTGAAAAAAGCCAAATTTACATCAATATTAGAAGTGGTGCTGATATCATCATACATAAATTCGTCATTTTCAACTAGAGAATACTCAATAAAAGATGATTCGTTTAGATTTTCAAAGGATAGGGTGAAGTTTGCTCTACCCCAGCCAACTTTAAATCCAAATACTTCAAAAGTACCAAACTGACCTACAAGAAAATTATTGAATAGATATTATATAAAAGCTAAAATCAATCTTACCTGATGCTTTATGAATTACTCGTTTTTCTCCTTCACAATCTATGCTTGCGTTTTGTAAATTAGGTGATACAATAAATGATAATGAGGAAGATATAAAATTATTAGTAACATTTTGTAATGTTACAGTTATATTACAACCAATCGATTGGCTAGGTCTGCCAATCACTCTTCTATGAGAACGTACAAAGTGTTGTGTACATGGACTGGGATTTAAGTTATTCATAAATATCCAAATCAGTGATGCGTTCCAGGAGTTGCAGACATATGTTACATTTTGTCAACTTGATTCACTTTTTGATTTGGAAATAACTGAGCAAAAGTTTCTGAGAGAATATAAACAAACTATTACTTACAATATAGTAATGCTTACTTAAATAGAGTTATCTAACTAAAATGTAAAAAAAAAGGCAAATCTAGAATTTTCTATTTCACCTTGATGCATAAATCTCTAATTATAGCAACTACTACTTTCGTACTAAATCTTCTTACCTGCCTGCTCGATATTCCAGAAGGTCACAAATAAAGCGAATAAGAAAGGATAATCCATTAGCTGGCATTAGGAGAAAATCTTTGAAGTCATTGCTCACAAACTAAATATAAAGAATAAAAACAGTACAAGGAAGAATTAAAATAACCACGCCTAGAAAAAAAAGGTGGCGCAGGAAGCAGGTGCGGCCAGCTAACACCGCACTTCCGAGGAGCTGCGGTAGAATAGTATCGCTTACTGTAAGTCCCGTTAGTATGTGGAATCAAGAAATAATGAATAACTAGTGGTGTGCTTGAGCACAACTGGCGAGCGAGCCTTAAACTACACTATTGTTATTCAAACTACTTGTTCGGGACTATCCAGCAAGTGGAGGACCTGGTCCCGATGTAGAATGAAGCACTACACAGACAGAATCAATCCTAGTTGGGTTGATCTGCGTAGCGAAGACCCACTAGCGAGTGTTGCCGTCAGAATTCCAGTTGAGCTAAATCAATTCGTTAATTGATTGGAAGCTTCGTTGGAGAGTAAAGACAGAGGTCGTAAATCTCAACTCGCTCTCCCACTGACTGGACCTTCTGAATAAAGGTTGTCTTGACCCAGACTAAGACAAACCTGAGACTCAAATACCTTATTAGATAAGATAAGTAAGCTATAATTAATACAGTAAAATACACCTTACTACCAAGTAGGAAGATTGGTGTGATGACCAACAGGTGGTATATCAAAGATGGATATATTGAGTTCTGAACAGCAGCAGGAACAATAACAGAGTCAATAACAAATTCAGTAACTAAGTGAAATGAGAATAGCTAAAGTTTAAATACAAAAACAAAGTGATAGATCGACGATCGACGAACATCGACGATCGACGAGTTAGCTAGCTAGTACGCATGAGTGACATAGCTAAAAGTGTTAATGTTAGTGTCCTTGTGGAGGATAACCGGAACACTACTAAAATAAAGTCGAGTTGTTAAATTATATACTGTAAAGGGGATTCAATGCCATAGTAACCACTCCCCTCAACTGTTTGAATTGAAAGAGAAGCAACAAAATCAAGTCACATTATTTAAAATTTTCTTTGTGATATTCTTAATAGTAGTTGTAACGCACAATACTTTCACACAACTGAACATACCTACGCAAGACTTACCTTCGTGGTTCGTCTAGTGGACAATGAATTTTCCAGTAAATGCTGTTGGTAGGGCTTATAACTGTGACAAATAGAAATGGAATTCCCATAAGTTTTAGAGTTTTAACTGCACACGCAAAATAATTCAAAGCGGTACACACAATTCAATTTCTAAGGTGATACGGGTAATGGTCGCTAAACCAGAGGATACTGTTTAGTGAAGTTTGGGACGGGGTCGAACGCGGAGCGAACACAAAAATACGCGAGGGTCGAAGTACAAAATGACATACGTACGTCCATACATACTGATAAACAAACATCCCCGATTTTCAATTGTGTTACCCCTGTAATTGTCTCGATTGCTACGCTCGCTCGCCAAATACAAAAATTTCCCCCAGCTTTTTTCTGTTTTATTTTTTGTAATTTTTTTAATTACTAGTGGTGCGCTCGAATAGCGCAAATGCATGGCGAGCGAGTAAATATATGAGTATGTATAGGTAAAGATGATTTGTGAAGGAAATCGCTAATTAATAGCAATGATTAGGCATGAGGAGTTAACAATAATAGAATTACCTGAATAAACTTAGAAAGCAGTGGCAAAGAAGCGCAGCTTGACAAAGACTTCACAATTGTTTCAAGAAGAGAGTAGCTATAAACGTTTTTGTTGAAACAAAGTTGCGTAAGGCATTGCAGCAAGATTCTCCGTTCTCGTTAATTGAAAAATACTGGAACTGTGAACGCTTTACCTAACATACGTAATTAGAAGCGCGGGCGAAATTTTTGACGTACGCATACATACCTATATATATATATGTGACAGTACTTGGGAAAAGGGACCAATTATTACGTAAAATCAAAAATGTACAGTAGAGCCCAAACACCGACAAAATAATTTTTTTTGGGTTTTCTTTTTATTGGCCCACTGGTATCTTCTACCCTTTAGCTACACTGACACCAAATTTGAGTGGCTGAAACCATTGTTAAAGGTCCGAGCGCCCCGTTTAAACACGGTCACCTTTTACTCTCTATTTTGACCTTCCGTGCGTGCACGGAAATCCAACCCGCGAGTAATTGAAAATCGTGGGCGAATTCAATTTGTTGCCTAGCAACAAATTACCCCTACCTCGGATAATCGCGGGTAAATTCTTATAAGTTTTTGTTATAGCATTGCAGCAACAGAATAGAAATAATAATGTGAATAATCAAGCTATATAGGTTGATGTTGCTATTTATGGAGTCTTGTAGTTGAAGTCTGCAGACCTGGAGACTCCTGGGACTATTTTTGTGAAGACACTAGAAGAATCAGTAAGTCTCTGACTGGACAAAGGTTTCAGTGATGGTGAGGACTTCTGTCACACTGCAACAAGAGAAGGCAACACATTTTGAAAGTCCATCATTTTTGTTCATTGATTTAAAGAAATTCCTATTGTTCATTTGTTCCAAAACAGGCAACAAGCTGGCTGCAAGACAAATATAATCCTAAACTTAGCTAGCCAGTGAACTAACAAACCAAGCTAGTTGATCATTTCTAAGAGTGACTGTATTATAGTTACCATGACTTACTGTAACTATCAAACTGTTGGAAACAGAAAAAAAGAAAAAAAGAAGCACAAAACGGCCTGCAAAACTATGTCTATACGCATCTAGTGCTATTTAAAAGTCATACCTGTCTACTCTTACACAATGTAGGGTCTAAACTGAGTAAGGCCTCCCCCATCAATGAAGTAAGCGGCCCCAACTATAACTTACTGCCGTTCAGCTGATCGCCACCATTTTCCAAGCATAGGTAACAGTCTTATGTAACCCGTAACGCGGACTTCTGGTTAGATTACGGAATTCAACGTTAACTCCGCGAGAAATTGAATAAGTAATAGTTATGCCATGGCCAACGAGGGGTTATGGAATATAACCGTCCGATCCCGAGGGCGAAGCCTGAGGGATAAGGGCGGTGATATTCCATAACCCCGATGTTGCCATGGCATAACTGTTTTATACCATAGTTGCTGCTACTACTACTCTCTCATATCCACCTATATGGGACCAGCCCTACCACATATAACTCTCCTGCCGCTCTCATACCACAGGAATTTACCACAGCTAGCTGCTTTACTGCTTACTGCTGAGCAGCCCAGGTAGAGTTAGATCTGGAGATAACAGCTGGCAGCTACAATGCTAAAGTAAACTTGCTAAAGTAAACTTGCTAAAGTAGTAAACTTTCTGGAGTGCTTCAATTGAATTTTAATTGAATTTTAATTTTGGGCCGGAAACAAGGACGGAAGAATTCGCTTGACACCGCACAGGGAAAATATCATAGCCCCAGGAAAAATCACCGGGAAAATATCACTTTTAATCCATGGGTGTTACCGCAGCAACCATGGTATAAGAAGTTTTAATCGCAGTTTTCTCGAAATAACTGTGCTCAAGTTGTTCAGATTGCCGCTCGTATATTTAGTGAACCAAGCAGCGCCTGCTTATAAACTTGGTATCAAAACACTCCATAAGAAGTGCTCTACACAGTGGTATGAATAACTCATTTTTCAATTTTTAACACAATTGGTCCCTTTTCCCAAGTACTGTCACATATAGGGCAGCTTGAAATTATGTAAGCAAACAACCCCCCATCACAAAAACAAACAAAAAACAACAACAACAACAACAAGTGACTGTTGCTCATGGAAAGCTGCATAAAAGTTAACGAATGACAACAACTATCAGTGGTGTAGGAGGGAGGAGGGAGAGGGGGGGTCCAGCCCCTAAAGCCCCCATAATTTTGGAGCACTATTCACATGGTGATTTCTCACATGAACAATAAAAACATGCCTTTGGAGCCCCCCCCCCCCCCCCCCCCCCCCCCCCCCCCCCCCCCCCCCCCCCCCCCCCCCCCCCCCCCCCCTCCCCACCACCACCACCTTACCCTACACCACTGACTATATATAAAATATGACTCAGTCATTCTTGGCTGAAACAATTATAATAATAGAAGAAATATTATGTAGATTTTGGCAAGAAGTCGAAATGCTGGGTTAAGTTTTAATTAACATAATAATGGCTGTTAGAATGAGAAAATTTGCTGTTATTATAACATTCAAACTGTTAAAAAGTGTTGAATACTTAAATTGACTAATGACACAGAAAGAAAGCTGCAAACAAAAGAAATAAACCAGTAAACAAACAAATAATCATATAAATAAATAAATGTTTGCCTAGAAGCCATCTAATACACTAACATATAGCACTTGACTAATAGTGCCCATGTATGTATATGTACCTTAAGTTTCCTCCCAGAGCTGTAAGGCTGCACGTAGAACACTCCTGACTGAGCCACTGCATCTCTACAGCATACATACCAAGTGTTGAGAGGAAGGGGATTTCACAAACCTCACAATGACAGAGCAAGTCCATGGTCCAGCTATGAACTCTCATTCCTTAGTCACTTTGTTTATACTTAACACGAGTATGGGGACATTTGGGACAAATGTAATTTGGGACAGTTTAAGCAAAGTAGTGGGTGTGGAGTAACTTGGTATTTGGCACTAAGAAATATATTTTAGAGAGTCAATAACAGATATTCTCTCCCAAATTCAAACTATTCCAAAAAATTATGAGGTACTGACTATGAGGGTACCTTTTGAGGTTTAGTCTTTCTCAGTTGAGTTGGCAAGACTGCATGTGTGTTAAAGGAAAGCACTTAGTCCAACCGACTGCTGGGGCGGCAAACGCTAAGGAGAGGGGTTGTAAGGGCCTCATGCTTGATCCCACTACAGGAATAGTAGCTAAGTAGTGGCTAGATTACATTTCAGAACTAGGTTATTTCAACTTTTTGCAAGACTGGTAAAAACTGGAGGGTATACAGAGATATATAGGAAAAAATGATACTAAAAAGGGGGAGGCGATAATTAGTTATTGAATAAGAGGTGTGACTGAATCAATATAGAGGGAGAGACAAATAGTAGGGTGTATAGAGTGTTAAAGGGAGTCAGACAATACTTAGGGAGTCACAAACATACAAACAAGGATGAGTCCAGCTCTATAAATTCCTCTACGTGTTGCCTTGGCAACCACTTTAGTGAGGGCTGCCCTGAACAACTGCAGTTAGCAACAGTGGCCATACAACCAATTTGTTGTTAAACAGTGAGAGAAACCAACAAACATACCTTGAATAGCATGGTCCCTGGATTATTAAAGTTCAGAGTGCAAAGATGTTTTTTTTTAACCTGCTTTGGCATGAATTTTGTAATTGTGCCAACCCCTAAATGTGCAGCTGCTTCTGTTTCAAAATTTTTATGCCGCCAAATCAACTTGGACAACTAAAGCTTGTCAGAACTAAGAAGGACTCGAGTTAAGTGCTGAGCTTTTAAACACAAAGCCTTTGTAAACACACAGTCAGAAAAGTGGTTTCACATCTGATAGTACTGTTTGTTTGCCAGCTGCAGCAGTTTTTAATGAATAAATAAAAATAAAGCAAAGTGGTGTGCTTCAGCACAAATGGAAAGTGATGTTGCCTTACCAACAGTACACAGAGTATCTATAAATACCCTGCCCCAAATGGCTGGTGGGCAGACCAACCTCGCAATATAAGTATAGACTTTTATGTGACAATATAATACTTGTGCTTGTAAGGTAAAATGGCTACCCACTCAACTCTACTAAAATGTTGACCATGTACCAAATTAACACATGCATATGAAAATGCACATGACACACCCACCTGAGCGGATTGCATCTGCCCACCGCTGGCATGGGTCCCACGGTGAACGGCCAGTATCTCTCGTCCACCACTTCAACGGACTCTATCTCGTCCCAGCTCTGCACAAGGCACGGTGTTGTGGACAATCTCTCCTTTCCGCCGCCGGTAACGGACTTGACGACCACCTGGACCGGGTGAGCACGGCCGGTGTCCTGGTCTCTGGCGATGAGAACTCCCGGCTGAGCTGCCAGGACGTACAGATGCCGCATGGCCTGCAGGTGGTAGCGGTTGTCTGAGCTGGTGGCTGGAAACACCGGGAAGAAGGCACACAAGAGAGACGCTACGGCCACATTACTGGTGCTCAGAGTGTATCTAATGGAAAGAGGAAGATAAAAATAATAATACCACATTGAGTCCATGAACACGGGAATATAAATTTGTGTGTGGGGTACAACGCAAACTTCCATGGTCGGGAAAGACAAAAATCAAAACAAACAAACAAAAAAAAAAAAAAAAAAAAAAAAAAAAAAAAAAAAAAAACAGAACAAAAAAAAACTACAATAACAAAACAAACAAAACTTCAGGGTCCAAGTGGCAACAGGGGTAATTAACACCACTCTGGGTTGGGGGGAGGGGCATAATCATTTACTCCCTTTAATTAATCTTTGATGGACAAAAATAATTTCAGTGATTTCAGTCATCCTTGTGTGGTGTATGCACTGTTGTATTTTTATGTACATTGAAAGCCAAATGAATTATGAACATCCAGAATGCTGGCTGTACATGCTTCACGCTTGCAAAGAGTATCTTCACATCCAGGGGAAAGGGTAAGATAGCTATAATTATCCTGCAGATATTCCGATTAATTTTAAACTAAAGAAACTGAAAAGTTGAGCACTTGTGCATTAAGCAAATGATCCTGGGTGTGACATCCAAATACAGCCAACTTTTTTCTTTTATTGTATGCTTAAATAAAAAACAAAAACAAAAAACACCTGTGGAAAACAAAAACAAAAAAACAACAATAAAAAACAAAAAACAACCACATCTCAATTGGCTGATACTGCTATTAATACTACTAACCAGCCAGCAAGTTCACATGGAGTCAACTAGTTAGCCTCACCTTCCTCCTCCGAGGAAGAGGAGACCGAGAGCCATGTGCACGGCCATGTGGCTGCCATAGGTCAGCTCTCCCACACACACATGCAGTCTCCTTATCACACGCATCACATGCAGGTCACCTGACCCACTCATTACCTATGCCACACATGACAAAAATGAATGAATGAATTAAAAATGATGTCGGTAAACAGTTTGACTGAGACACGACACAACTAGTCACGCTGTTTCAGGAAATAAAAACAAAATACTTGTACACCAACAGCACCATAGTATTCATTAATCTACCCACACTCCACCGCACACACATCCATCCACCCACTCATTCCCATCACACATTCATCCACCCACTCATTCTCACACATTCATCCACCCACTCATTCCCTCACACATTCGTCCACCCACTCATTCCCATCACACATTCGTCCACCCACTCATTCCCTCACACATTCATCCGCCCACTCATTCCCTCACACATTCATCCGCCCACTCACCCACCCACATAGTCATTAAAAACCTACATACATACATATATACACATACACAGTGTACTATCGCTCACTGACCATAGCCACAGCTAGCAAGGCAGTGCACAGACACTGCTCCACACAATGCTTGCCACCTTCTTCCTCGTGGGTGGAACTCTTCACTTTCTTCACAAACTCCTCCACGACTCCTAGCTAGTAAGTATATCATTAACGCAATAACAACTGCACTATTGTGAACAAAAATATAAAAGGATAATGGAGAACAAAGTAATCAAAAGGTGCGAACCCTCAGCGCTACTAGGCACCAGCTAACTATTCCAAAAACATTGATCAGATCAATCAGATATCAATATAGCTCGCGTAATGAAAAAGGTAGGTGTAAATGCTGTCTTCATAAGAGAAGCTAAACATGCACAGGACACTCATTGATAGTTTCAATGTGAAACTCCAACTCAAGCACTCAGTTACTTCTCAAACAGAGGGTGCTGCTATCCACAAAATCTAGTACCTACACAGAGCTGATAGGCATTTTCTCAAAAAATCAGCCTGAAATTAAAAAGCAGCACAATAAGGTCTGAAATCATCGCTTAAAATAAGTCCATATCTAATTTAACGATTAAGTGTCAGTAATTTTCAAAATCAGAGCGTGACAGACAGACAAACAGGCAGGATGACTACTATAACCCTCTGGTGCATGCACGCTGAGGGTTAATAATTGGTGCGAGAAGTCATTGATCACTTGTGATAACAGCATTGACACTAATGGGAAAATGAGGTGGAGCTTAGGCAAAGGAAATGCTGTTTTGAAGGTATAGTTATTGGAATCATTAGGAAATTATTGTGTTGGTAGGAAAAACTGATCAAGCTTTGAAGTGATAAAACCTGTGTGCGTCTAAAAAATTTTAAATTGTATACATATCTGTACTGCTCCCATACCTCTTCTAGTAAAGCTGTGTAAAAATATCATTTAATCTTCACACACACACACACACACACACACCAGGCATTGCTGTGCCTTTTTGTCATGGGAACCAGCATGTCTCAGTCCAATAGCTAGACAGCAGCCTGCTGTGATGTAGGAGTAGCCCTGACTCAGTGTCTCCACATCCATACCAGAATGGGATCCAGATTTACTCTTCTTCCAATCCCTAATAATCTGCGTACAAAAATTAAAATAATAACATTGTGATCGCTATGGAGATAAATAACATCTACTGGTGCTCTAGTGAAGTATGAATGCATTCGTGGAACTGCGCAACTCTGTGAGTCAATGCTTGCAGGCATCACAATACAGACCTTGTTGGCTGTGCTGTACAGTGAGACACTATACCGTGAGACACTATACAGTGAGACACTATACAGTGAGACACTATACAGTGAGACACTATACAGTGAGACACTATACAGTGAGGCACTATACAGTGAGACACTATACAGTGAGACACTATACAGTGAGACACTATACAGTGAGGCACTATACAGTGAGACACTATACAGTGAGGCACTATACAGTGACACACTATACAGTGAGGCACTATACAGCGAGGCACTATACAGTGAGACACTATACAGTGAGACACTATACAGTGAGGCACTATACAGCGAAACACTATACAGTGAGACACTATACAGTGAGACACTATACAGTGAGGCACTATACAGCGAAACACTATACAGTGAGACACTATACAGTGAGACACTATACAGCGAGGCACTATACAGTGAACTATACAGCGAGACACTATACAGTGAGGCACTATACAGCGAGACACTATACAGCGAGACACTATACAGCGAGACACTATACAGCGAGACACTATACAGCGAGACACTATACAGCGAGACACTATACAGCGAGACACTATACAGCGAGACACTATACAGCGAGACACTATACAGCGAGACACTATACAGCGAGACCCTATACAGCGAGACCCTATACAGCGAGACCCTATACAGCGAGACACTATACAGTGGTTGGTGTCAAATTGAGAATCAGGGATATTTATTTGTATATGTGTGGACGTATGTATGTCATTTTGTACTTTGACCCTCACATTTTTGTGTTTGCTTTGGTCGACCCTATCCCCATATTCCACTAAATGGAATTCTTTGATTTACCCGTATCATCAATTAATAACCCTTTGATATTAGGTTGTGTCTGATATATCTGATTTTTTTTTGCGGACACATTTATGTCTTACAAACTTAAGAGTTCATTTTCTATTCTAATTAGCGGGGGCGGTAAGTTATCTTGGCTAATGCGCTGTTTGTTGCAATAGCACTACACAACATACGAAAGTAAGCCTCATGTTGGTATATCCAGTGAACAAGTGTGTGTGAAAGTGTTACAGCTACTACTTAGCTAAAGAATAGCACAATGTAAACACATTAACTGACCTTTATACAGCTGCTTTTCCAGCTACTGCTGTAGCTAGCAAGTCACAATTTAGGGTAAGACTATAAGCTGTACAGTAATTCCTTAGAAATAAATGTTTTTTTGTTTTTTTTGTTTAGTGTTTTCAAGTCAAATAGTTGCAGAGAGTGGATACTATGGCATTGAAGTCCCTTACCATATGTCATTTAAAAACTATGGCTGTTTTTAATAGGACTGCTTTTTGTCAGGAACACAGGTCCTTGTGTGAAGTGCTTGTGCACAATCGCTCACTAGTCTTCTGTGCTAAAGCACATCACTACTACTACTACTACTACTACTACTACTAAATAATGTTAGCTGATGGTATTGCACTATGGTGGACTCTTGAACAAGGAGAAATGCTGACATTGCATGACAATAAGAGAAGCACTAACTCACAGTTGGTATCTGCTGTTGAATCCATTCTTCAGATGCCTCAATAAAGTCCCATAAAATCAACGCTCTACTGATAGTCTGTATTAAAATAAAATAAAGTAAATAAAAAATTAATTATTTACTTAATTAAATATTAAAGTAACAACAACAACAACAAAAACAACAACAAATATTTATTTACTATTAAATAAACAAACAAACAAACAAATAAATAAAATAAGTAAGTAAATAAATAATAAACACTCACCCTGAGGAGTAGGAAGTCAGGTCTTATGCAGTCCAACTTGTACAAGGTACCAGGTGGATCCAACATGGAAGCTTAACATACAAGCGACACCCACCTCACCTGAGTTAGTGTAATGCAAAATTACTGCAGGCAGCACAAGAAATTATTTGCTCACGTGAGTACGGCGTAACTATAGGGGACGTTGCCAGCAATCACTTATAATCGTACGGCCTAAAATAAACAAGCTTTTTATGAAAAAAACGAGTCAAAACTAAATATTCTGGCACATTTAATGGACTTAAAATGTCCAGTGCAACATTTTTATGCTAGTTTCAATCTTAGGTAGGCTGCCAGCTTCGAGATCTGCATTTTGTTGACAAAGAACTACCCCATACATAAAGATTTCATATGTTAAGGCTGAGAGTTGCTTGTTCACTTGTGGTTGCTGGCTTGCATTAGTGATTCATTAAAAAAATCTTCTGGTAAAATTCAACTTTAAATCCACTTTTGCCAACTCACTATGTTGTGCTAAATTCAAAATGGTATATTTAATTACCCAATTAAGAAATAGTTTAAAAGAGTGTATTATATATTGCTGCTGTGATGATGTTGTTATAGCTTTAGTGTAAAGAGAGAAATAAAAGAACAATAATAATATTGTTATTATAATAATGGTTTGTCTATATACAGAGCAATGTCTGGTATTCTTGGAAATCTCGAAGGCATAGCTAAAGACATGGGTGAAGAGTTAGATCGTCAAAACCAGCAAATTGATCGGATTAAGAATAAAGAAGAGGTCAATATAGTTCATCTGGAGCAAGCTAACATGCGCACTAAAAAGTTACTTCGCCAGAGCCACGCTTTTGGACTTTGTCAAGCATTCACAACTTTAATTATGTGTGTGGCTATTTCAAAACCATAATAATTGTGAGCTATTTAAAAGTATGCCTTGATAAAGTAATTGTGACAAATAGCCAGTTCATTTGGTTTTGTTGCTGTTTTTCAAAAAAGGCAATAAGGCATGCTGAAACTTTCCTGTGTAGTGACATTTTTTACACTAGCATGTCAATTGGGTTCACTAGAATCATAGTCTCATTAGCCATTGATGTGTGCAAGGATTTGATGACCATTACCAATTCAATCTAGCTTAAGTTCTCACAGTACATAATATTGAGTGTTGTAGAAAAATGCCTTGTGGTGCAACTGTGGTAAGGACTTCTAATATGTATCAAAAAGCAATTAAAGCTAGTCAACGCATTTCAGATCTTTGGCTTTAATGGTTACTGCTTCTTGCCTCCTCTAAATTTCCATACACCCATACATTTATTATTTCCCTGTAAGATTGACAGAGTAGTTCATACAACTCTACCCTCATTCTGACAGTACCCTATTATGAGTAGTAAATTAATTGCAAGGGCTCCAAAGGAGAAACAGTGAGGTATTTATTTATAATTTATTAATACTGGTAGAAAACAGGTGCAATGTGGGCTCAATATATTAATTATTTTTTCCCTATAATACTTTTCCTTAATTCTCATAAACTCAACCCATAATAATTTGAATTCTGCTTACATAATACTTGGAATTCAACATAAAATTCTCAACGTTTTTAAATGAAAGTACAAAATAATGTTATCACTCGTGTCTATAATTGTATTTGAGCATAGCTAATTAAAGTTTGGTAGCTACACTCTTCCGTTGCAGTGGTTTCCTGTTCTGAAAAAAAAGTTTTCTAGTAATGAAATAACTCACTCTGCAACTGCAGAGGAAGGCTGTACTAGCAGTATCAGTTGGCAAGCAGCAGAAATATGCAATGCAACTCTCTCACATCATCAGGTACATTTTCTCCAATGCTACTGCTAGCAACTGGTGCTACCACCAGCTTCAAGGTCAGCCTCAATTTCCTCTTCAAAGCTATCAACATCACTTTCACATTCAACCATTGCAGCTGTGAGTTTTTTCAAGCAGCTGATAATAATTGTCAATTACTGTTTGATGAAACTCACACCCACTGGCCTACACATTCACACCCACTGGCCTACACATTCACACCCACTGGCCTACACATTCACAACCACTGGCCTACACATTCACACCCACTGGCCTACACATTCACACCCATTGGCCTACACATTCACAACCACTGGTCTACACATTCACACCCACTGGCCTACACATTCACACCCACTGGCCTACACATTCACACCCACTGGCCTACACATTCACAACCACTGGCCTACACATTCACACCCACTGGCCTACACATTCACACCCATTGGCCTACACATTCACAACCACTGGTCTACACATTCACACCCACTGGCCTACACATTCACACCCACTGGCCTACACATTCACACCCACTGGCCTACACATTCACACCCACTGGCCTACACATTCACAACCACTGGCCTACACATTCACACCCACTGGCCTACACATTCACAACCACTGGCCTACACATTCACACCCACTGGCCTACATATTCACACCCACACAGACAACAAACCTGAACTATTCATATCAACAACTCTGATATCATGTAGCTACAGGTGAGCATTTTTTCTGGAATAGTAGACATGAAATTGCACAGTGGAATAATCCTAGAATAATATAATTTAAAAGAATAATAAAGGGAAAATAAGTTTGATATTCTGGGAGAGCTGTCAGCTCAGGCTCAGAGTCAGCAAGTCATCTAGAGAATCAGCTAAACAGTTTCTATTCTTGAGCAACTCAGCTATCATACTGTATCAGAATTGACTTATTACCAATAATTATACTTAAGAATTTGAAGGTAAGAGAAGGTGAGAAGATGTATCTACTGCTGAGCATATTAAAAATTTTTTTATTACCTAATCCACATTTCCCCCCAAATGTCCGGTTAGATTTCTCAATGAACTTTTTCAGCTTCAACAGAGCATGTTTTCTTCATTCATTGAGCATTTTACAAGAACATTCAAGGTTTTCACTGAAATCCATCTATATTGAGTAGCTAATTCAGTATAACAGTAAGAGAGAGTATGTACCAACTTTATGCAGCTACTTCAATCAACACTAATTCACTTAATTGGAATAATAAGAGAATATTGAGAAAATTTATGGAATAATATACTATTCTTTTGGAATAATAACACATTCTTTTAGAATAAAAAAAAGAATAATCCTAAAAATTTCGAACATAATCTGGCAGGCCCTAGTCATGATTATGGTGACTGTTATATATTTTCCTCATAGCTACTTCTCTGCTGTGCACAATATTTAATCTGAAAATAATTATCCATCCTTATGTATAATTTTTTAAGTTACCTAAAATGCTAGAACAATTATTCAGCACACCTAAAATACTCATAATGCTTCAGTGTTTCTAACTGCTAGAATAATTTATTGACACCTAGTGTAATGGCTTGCTTCATGCTTTTTAGCTATTAGCAAATTGATATTCAGATCACATAATAGCTAATTAATCATAAATATTATAAGTTTTGATCTAAATTGGTCCCTTCTCTGTTGTTAGCTCTGGACCTGCCCCTCTATAGCTTAATTATTTGTGCTAAAAATTTCCAAATTACTGCTGTAACGAGATGCAACTCATTAGCACTTATAACTAATTAACTGTAAGGTAAACTTTTCTTAATAGCTAATGAATCACACAAAAAGGTTTATCCAACAAATAACTTTACTCCCTTCCATCGAATCAATCCGGTCACAAAAGTCTGCTAAGGCATCAAACGAGTTTGGTGTTTTAGTGTCCAAGAGATCTTGCTGAGGGTTGCCCTCAATAGTGCTGCTGCCAAACGAGTAAGTAGACCAGGAGCCCAGAAGGTTTATTTATGTAAAAAGGGCCACAATATTGGACCCCATTTTTTGGTGCGGTGTACCCCCCTCATCATAAAAAAGCGTTGCTGCTGGGTCTGGGGTGTGGCATTGTACCCTAAATCCCTTAATCAAGGCCGCCATTACCCGAAAACCTACGTTTGTCAATATCTGCATGACTGTTCATGCTAACACCACAAATAAGGCATCTATACCTATGTTTTCAGGGTCAGGGATTACAGTTTTTGTGTTAAAAAGTGTATATCTATATTAATGACACCCTATTATTCCAAAATTAATCAAAAGTTGTTCAATTGTCCATCACACTTCATCATTTTCATCACTGTCATCACTATCACTATCGTCACTCCAAGTGTTGATGAGATATACATAGATATCCCAGTAAGCTGCTGTACTTCCACATTTTCCATCTATGACATCATAAAAAAAGCTCTCATATCGTTTCATGAGATTTAAAAACGAGGCATTGTCAACAATACGTTGGCAGTATTCACCAGTGATATTGTTGCTGGACATCATTTCTGTGTCAAGGGATTCCTCGTCTTCCATCGATTTCAAGAACTTGAAGAAAAGCTCTCGTTCCATGACAGCAGCAAGAATTTGATGTACTCTGGTACATCTGTTATAGAATTTTCCCTTCATGAAACCAGCAGTTGACCCCTCAGCCTAAATACCAGCTTCATTGAGTAGGTATTCAACACTTGAATCAGCCAGAAAGGTTCCTATTGCTCCAAAAAAAAGCCAGCTCAAGATGGAAGTTCCCAAGCAGTATGATAAGCTTATCAAAAGTAGGAGCCTGTAAAGCCTGAATAGAATATGCCTTAAGAGCAATTAGCAAGGTCATATGTGACAACTGCATACCCCTGATTTGTCTCCTGTGCAACTTTGACTGAGCGTACCATTGTTTCCTGTACTACATCATTCCTTGTTGGGGGAGAGAGATGGGGTCCATATATGCAATTGTAGTTCGGGGAAGTTCATCTTATACAAACTGGGAATAGAAGCCAGTAAACAGTGGAACCTTTTGTGTGAAGGACTGAAGAAACCATGTGAAGTCCAAGCCATTTTGCTTGATCCAGAGGTCACTTGTTGATGGAGCCAGCTTGAACTTGGCCTGTTTAAGAGATGCTTGAAAGGGAGGAATAGTTCTTTCACTCCCACGGAAATGCCTTCTCATCCGGCCAGTAAGTGTCCCTACTGCGTTAGCAGGTTGTTTGTCTGGCAAAGTCTCAGGTGGAAGCTGATTTTCTGGTAGCATATCCCAACCATTGAATGGAGAGTGTTCTTGCCATCGAGTGTCTCTGTGTTCACGTCATAGTTATCCCAAGCTAATCCTGAAACATAAAAGGAGGACATCATGTACAAGCAATGAATTCGTATTAGTTTTACCTGTTGCTAAGTTGCTATGCAAATTTAGGCCATCTGGGGTTTCACATCCTGTATCAGAGCATGAGTAGGCCATCTCAGTTTCAAGCCGCTTCACTTCATCATAGCTGATACAATGGCCAAATCGGTTCAGTACGGTCAGTAATGATTTCGATCCGGTCAATGTTCCCAGTCCCAGCCCGAGAGATTGATGTTTCCAAGGACAAACTGTTCCTCTAGTACAATTGAATACCGCATCTGATGCACTGGCCACTGTTTTTCTCTCAATTACATCCTTTAACACAAAAACTGTAATCCCTGACCCTGAAAACATAGGTATAGATGCCTTATTTGTGGTGTTAGCATGAATACTCATGCAGATTTTGACAAACGTAGGTTTTCGGGTAAAGAAAAATCTTTTTAAAAGCTGAGTAATCTGCTGGATTGTCTCCCTATGCTTTCTTCCTTGGGAGTCCTTGACAAGGGTATCAAATAACTTGGAACTTATTTCGTTAATTGACTTCCCAGCTCGTTAAATATCCTGGCCTTCAGGTCTTCATAAGTTGCTGTGGGTGACATGAGTGTATCCAGCACACAGTTCTTGATTTTTGGGGTTAATCTTCTAGAGACTGCTTCCACATTGCCAATGGAATGGCATGCTGGTTAAGCTCCACTTCAACAGATTGCAGGTAGAGCTCCACATCCTGTCCTTCTTTCATGTAAGGGATTCTTTCAATAAGGCGGTCTCTTTTTGCCTGTTCTCTGTTTTCCAAATCTTTAGCGGCAATACTCATGAGCTGGTTCCTTTCTTCCATTCTCTGTGCATCCAACTTCTCTTGTTCTACTTCTTTTACTTTCCTCTCTGTTTCCTCTTTTGCTTGTTTATCTTTTAATTGCTCCTGGACTAGAGCTAGCTTTTCTTTCTCCAATGCCAATTCTGCTCTACGCATCTGCCTGTCCGCCTCCTGTGACTGCACCATCATTGTAAGTAAAGTAGTAAAATCTGGCTGGACTAGCTGAGGTTGTTGTTGTTGTATTTCATCCTGAGCTGGTTGAGGTTGCTGTTGTTGCTCTAGACTCATATCTGACAATTCTATGTCACTTTCAAGCTTTGAACTCGACTGATTTGCTTGGTTCGATTTTGACCGCAGATAGTGTGGTTCCTGTTGTGTTGACTTAGGCTTCTTTGATGGGTGGTACAAACTCTCACTCTTCACCTTCTGCTTAATTCCTCCTAGACGCCCTGACATAAGCCACAGTGCACTGGCGTCCAACAAGGATGCTACCTGAACAAAAAGAAACAAAGTGATCACAAATAAGCACAAAATGAAATAAGAAAAAAAAAATGTTTATGATGGAAAAGTTACTCAGTTTAACCACACGTAGACTTGAGCTTCACTGCTTGGTAACTTGGCTTTCCTTCTCGGCTTCTTCCAATGGCGAGCTGGTCTTTTCCAAATTGGTCACCGCTGCCTACCACTTGTGGGGGTTTGTGTTGGAGTTGGAAAGGGAGTAAGCAGGATACAGTAGCTACTCCTCCACTGATGGATGTTTCAGTTGCTGCCACCAGAGTTGTGGCCCTTGAAGTGTACGCAGCTAGTGCCCAGGATAGCCTTTCCCAAATAAGTCGGTTAAAGAACTTTAATTCAGGAAACAACAGAGTACAGGGGAGAAGCACACGAAACACTGGGTAGGTACAACTGAACAACTGTGCAATAACTAAGCATATATATATGAGTGAAAGGTCAGCAGGCGCTCCAGGCACCCGGCACCTTTACAATTATGTGGAACATATGTTTTGTGTCGTTGTTGATATGCAAAAAATGGACATGGAATGTTATTTAGTGTTTCTGTCAGTCTTCTAATGGATTCCCTTGTTTGTTGCTATGTCCTGCCCGACACTCCCTGCATACTGTCTGCTAGACAACACTATCATAAATCGCACTTTTAAAAATTATTGTGTTTTGGATGGTAAACATGAAAAATAATTATGTACAAAACAATAGCTACTTGTATGTATTTGAAAAGTTAGATGGTGATAATTCAGCTTGACTGTTACATGAACAAAATTTCATAGATGATTAAAGCTATATATCCTGCAATAGCCAGAATCCCAACCAGTGTTGTTATTACATTCCAGATCTTTGCTTTTGTGGCATTGCTCTCTGCCTCCTCGAAATTTCCATATGCCCAGTTGTCATTCACCTGCAAGACAGTCATTGTTAAGCAATGTTGACCCACGTGTTGATAGCACCTACCTTCTTAGAGTAGTAAACTGCAATGGCTCCAAGGCAGCAACAGCATAGGAATGCATTCACAGCAGATAATGGCAGAAGGTGATTGTAAGGGTTATTATACCGATTCCTTGAAGAATCAGTTTGTTGCTGTTTTTGTGGTCGAGTTGACCACTGTAGAAATAAATATATATTGGTAAAATATTAATAAAGTGGGTAGCTAATGTTCTGGAATTGTTCAACTTACCACAGAGTTGAATGTAGTCGTTGTAGTGCTGGGCTGAGCTTGTGGAGGAGCATTAGGGTCTACATTGCTAGGAGGGTATTGGGGCACTGTTGTCTGCATTGGATATGGTTTTTCCGAAGTAGTCTGTTGCTCTGTGGGATATGGAGGAGGTGCAGCAGTTTGGAAGGATGATTCTGCGTCTAATTAAACACAAGAGACATCAATAAAAGTATCAAATCTTCAACAACAACAAAAAAAAATTCATACTTGTGGTGTCCATCTTAGGAACAAGTCACCTTTATAGTCAAGTCAGTGATGAGGTGCAAAAATACTTTTTGAATTGAAAAGAGTGCTTCAATTGCTTCTTTTATAGAAAACTGTCACTTAATTATATTCATGACCTAGACTACTTGCAGGATATGAATCTATTTGAGTGCATAGGTCAAAGGTGGTAGTATGACCTGGTAGTAGTCTTGTTGAAGAAAGTGTGTGAGTAAAAGTTGTCAGGGGCATGCCATATGTATGTACAGTATAGCTAGATTTTTAAGTTGCTTAATCTTCAAGAGTCCAAAGCAAGTAAAAAAAAAAAAAATATATAAAAAAAAAAAAAAAAAAAAATAGATTGTGCAGCAAGGGAACTATGCCGCTGTCCTGGGAACAATACCACCTAATCATTATTTATTATTTTATTTACTTGTTTTGTTTGACTATTTTATTATTATTATTATTATTATTATTATTGATGTTATTATTTATTCATTTAATTATTTATTATGTTTGTAATTGCAAAAAATATATATGAAGTTAATGAATGAAAAAATAAGTAAAAATAAACAAGCAACAAATAAAGTAACTAGTGATGTGCTTGAGCACAAATGGCGAGCGAGCCTAAAGACTATACTATTTTTATATGAATGATATTGACTTCTAACACTGAAGCTACTGAAAATAAGGTCCAGTTTTTAAATTTCGCATACACGGTAAAGGGATTTCAGTGCCATAGTAACAACTCTCTGCAACTGCTTGAATTGAAGGAAAAAACAACAACAAACAATACACTTTATTTAAAAGTTTTCTTGTGATATTCTTTAGCTAAGTAGTGGTTGTAACACACAATGCTTTGACACAACTGGACATGCACCTCACAGACTTACCTTCGCGGTAGTCTAGTGGACAATGTATTTTCAAGTAAATACTGTTGAGCACGGCTTATAACCATGACAAAGATCGCATTGACTTACCACCGCCACTAACTGGAATAGAAATGGAAGTCCCTTAAGTTTTCAAGTTTGAACTGCACCCGCAAAAGAATTCAAAACGGTAAACAATTCCATTTCTAGGGTGATACGGGTACTGATCGATAAACCAGAGGATTCTGTTTAGTGCAATTTGGGACGGGGTCGACCACATAACTAACACAAAAACGCGAGGGTCAAAGTACAAAATGACATACGTACGTCCAAACATATATACAAATAAACTAGTGATGTGCTTGAGCACAAATGGCGAGCGAGCCTAAAGACTATACTATTTTTATATGAATGATTTTAACAACTAACACTCAAGCTACTAAAATAAAGTCGAGTTTTTAAATTAAGTATATGTGGTAAAGGGGATTCAATGCCATAGTAACCGCTCCCCGCAACTGTTTGAATTGAAAAAGAAGCAACAAAATTAAGTCACGTTATTTAAAATTTTCTTTGTGATATTCTTAATAGTAGTTGTAACGCACAATACTTTCACACAACTGAACATACCTACGCAAGACTTACCTTCGTGGTTCGTCTAGTGGACAATGAATTTTCAAGTAAATGCTGTTGAGTAGGGCTTATAACTGTGACAAATAGCGTATTAACTTACCACCACCACTAACTCGAATAGAAATGGAGCTCCCATAAGTTTTTGCGTTTTAACTGCACCCGCAAAACAATTCAAAGCGGTAAACAATTCAATTTCTAAAGTGATACGGGTAATGGTCGCTAAACCAGAGGATTCTGTTTAGTGAAGTTTGGGACGGGGTCGAACGCCGAGCGAACACAAAAATACGGAGGGTCAAAGTACAAAATGACATACATACGTCCAAACATATATACAAATAAACTAGTGGTGTGCTTGAGCACAAATGGCGAGCGAGCCTGATAGTTAGGTAACATAAAATTAAGTATTGTTACTATGTTTTAGCTTAATTCATGCAAACACTATACTAGCAGTTATGACCTTTTATTTCAGCAAACAAATATAAAATCACTCTCTTACCTGATTAATGGTAACTTTTGTAGTATCAAAACATCTGCCATTCTGATAATCTCAATTACCAGTAACTCTTGAACAAGCTCTCAGCTACGATAAAAATAAACCAGTGTTATTATTTGTAATTTTAGCCAACAATATGGAATTACTACTTACCTCATTCTTGAGTATTGATAACTTCTGTAGTATCAAATTGAAGTTACTTAGACCATCTGAATTACCTTGAATTCTTGACAACAAGCTCTCACCTACAAAAACAAAAGACAATCAATTTTAGCACACAAATACAAAATTACTTTCTTACCTCATTTTCTTGAGCAGTGGTAACTTTTGTAGTACCAAATTTGAGTCATTCTGACTATTTGAATTTACCAGTCACTGTTGACAACAAGCTCTTAGCTATAAAAAAGAAAGGCCAGAGTTATTTTTGCATATTTAGCTAACAATATGGAATTACGTACTTACCTCAGCATCCCTCGAGTAGTAGTAGCTTCCTTAGCATTAATACTTTATGTGCTTACATACGCTTTTCAGAAGTAGTGATAGCTCTCTTAGTACTGACTACAGGTGGCTCTCGACAACTAACAAGCCGCACTTAGCCAGAAAAAAGGCGAAGTTTTTAATTTAAATCTGGTAAAGGGTCTTCAATGTCATAGTAACCGGTCGAATCAACTTTTTGTTTCTTGAAAAGCAAGCGTTTTCGCAGGAAATTTCTCACACTTTGGAGCTTAAGTATAAAGTAAGGCTTGCTTAATGCTGTAGTTTCAGAATAAACTGGGGTCATTTGTACACATTTACGCATTAGCTTCATGAAAACAACCCCCCTTGGACTGAGCTACAGTATATAGTGGACTGACCCCAGCTCAGTCCAATCAGTTGTACAGCTTTGTTGTGCAGTTGTTCAGTTTTGTTGTGCAGTTGTTCAGTTTTGTTGCAGTTGTTCAACTCTTCTAGCCATTCATCGCATTCTTCATTTCATATTTTCTTGAATATTATTCGACTTCCTATTCATTCATTTACTCATCATTGTACTATTCTTCAATTCCATATAACTTAAAACCTATCTACCTTTGATTGTCTGCGGCGTAGTCTAACTGCACTCTGGATTAGCATACAACGGAACATTTGCGTAGGAAGAGACATACCCAGTGCAGTGTTCGTTCATTTAAGGGCGAGTTGTGTTGCTACTAGGTAACCAGCCGCTACGCTTAATTGCGCACTAGATGATTCATGGTCCTTCGAGCCGGATCAGAAGAAAACGGCAGATTTCATCAACATGGAAGAAGTAACTACTCTGCGTAAGTCACAAAGCGCTTTTCAAGTCATACTCACTAAAATTGAATCCAACATTCAAAATTATCTTCATCTCCCACCGGTGGATCTGGATGCAGTTTGTCTCAAGAAGCAATTGGAAATATTGCAGACTACAAGTACGTCATTGATCGACGTACAGGAGAAACTCATCAACAAATTGGACGGGGATGAAAAGGAACCGGAACAAGAAATCTTGGATCGCTATCACGAAGAGTACGGATCTAAGAAAAATCGCCTGCAAGGGTTACTACATTTATATGAAGCCAATGAAATCGCGGATTATATCAAGGAACTAATCGACTAACTCAAAGCATCTGGTAGAGACAAAGCGAAGACATTGGGAACCACACTTCAGGATCTCAATGAAGAAATCAAGAGGCTAACGCGGCTTCTGACTAAACCAGTCGCCAAAACAAATTCAGAATTGAAGACGAAGTTGCGTGACTACAGCGAAGAGATCCGTTCATCACTTAAGCTAATCGAGATGGATGCTATGAAGCCATCCGTAGATTCTGCCTCACCAACCCCAAGTTCGTCATCGTCGTTGTCTGTGAGAAGAGTCAAACTACCAGAACTTAAATTAACTCCATTCAATGGAACCCTTTAGACTGGCCTTAATTTTGGGAGGAATTCTCATCTGCAGTACACAATGTTCCCGAATTGCCTGAATCTAGCAAGCTGTCTTATCTACGCTCTGCTCTGAAAGATGAGACGGCAATCAAGATTGCATCGCCTTCAACAGGTTACACGGCTACCTACGGATTTGTCGTGGACAAGCTAAAAAAGCAATACGAGCGCAAACCCCTTATTCATCGCAAACATATGCAATCGCTAGCTAGTCTAGACACATTCTCTTCATCGACTTACAAAGGATTGTTAGATATGAGAATCGAAATCGACAAGCACATCGCTGAATTGAAACGACTTGAACAATTAGACATCGAACATTTGCTGGCTTCACTCATAATTAATCAATTCGAACCCAAACTTCTAGATCGCTGGCAAATTTATTCCAGTGAACATAGCAAAGAGCTAATCTTCACAAATGTATTGGAATTCATGGATATCACTCTTAGCTCATGGACGCATACGGACGAATCTGTGAGTAAAACTTCAAGCAAAAGTTCTAAGCAAAGGCCGAAGAAGCAAAGCACTGCGCCAGTGTACGTTGCAGAGACCACGCGTAACTGCGAACTTTGCGATCGTACTTATCATCTTCCATATCTTTGTTCAAAATTCATCGATATGACCGTTGAACAACGACAAGCTCACGTTCAAAAATTCAAACTTTGCCGTAACTGTCTTGGTTATGGACATGCGCTCAGATCTTGCAGAAGTACTTATTACTGCAAGAAATGCAAGGGCAAGCATCACACTCTTCTTCATAGGGATGATTCACCACCTACTACTACTACTGCTGCTGCTTCAAACAATAATCCTCCAGGGACATCCAACTTAGCATTGCCCAACCCACCTACTACCATAGGTAATAATCCTCCAGTGGCATCGAATGTAGCATTGCCCAAGCTACCTACTACTATTGCTGCTTCAAGCAATAACCCTCCGGCTACAATGTAGCATTGCCTGAACCTGCTTGCACTCGCAATCGACAGTTTTCAAATTCTACTACTCTATTCATGACATGCCAAGTCAAGGTGCAGACACCAGATGGACACATTGCCAAGGCACGAGCACTTCTTGATACTGGATCATCCACTTCATTCATCACTATGAAACTCTCTAACGTTCTTCATGCAAAAAAAATTCCTAGTTCGACGAGAATAGCAGGAATACAAGGAATGGAAGCTCCAAGTAGCACTCATCGCACAACACTTCATTTAGTTCCATCACTAAAGAAGGCCGATGGAATAACTCTCTCTCCTGCTATCGTGGACAAAATCACTATCGATCTACCTACTCAACCTGCCTTTACGGACGATATTCCAATCTTAAAAACATTGCAATTGGCTGATCCCCACTTCAATCGTCCTGGTAAGATTGATATTCTTCTAGGAATGGATGTATATCAGAGCATAGTCTTTCCCAAAATTCTCAAGGTTTCTTCTTTCATCACAGCACAATATACTATTTTTGGATGGCTACTGTACGGTCAAGCCGATAGTGGAGCAAATATTACAGCGTATCTGACATTACATTCTGTATCAGAAGACACAAGCAATCAATTGCTCAGAGCTTTCTGGGAGGTGGAAGAAGTTCACACTCCTAAAGATTCCTACACTAATGAAGAGCAACTTGCATTGGTTCACTATGAGAAGACGACCATCAAAACACGTGACGGATTGTATCAGGTAAAGCTTCCTAGACGTCCTGACGCGCCAGTTTTGGGAGACTCACGTAAACAAGCGGAGCGAAGACTTGCCTCAACAGAACTGTCACTGAAAAGGAAAGAAAAATGGGACTGCTTTCGAGAAGTCATCAACGACTACTTCACTAGTGGACATGCTGAACTAGTTCCCAATGAAGACCTGAAGAAACCAGCGTCGAGTGTATTTTATCTTCCAATACATTGAGTAACGAAACAGTCTAGTACCTCCACTAAGCTAAGAGCAGTGTTCGATGCTTCCGCTGCTACGTCCACCGGTGTATCACTGAATAATATTTTGCTACCGGGTCCTAATGTCTATTCTCCACTGCCAGATATTCTACTTCGATTTCGTCTTCATAAGATTGGATTAACAGCCGATGTTTCAAAAATGTTCCGCATGATTGAGCTTCACCCTACAGGCCGAGACCTACATCGATTCTTGTGGACAACAGACAGCAGTCATATGATTGACTGCAGAATGACACGCTTGACCTTCGGCATCACTTCTTCACCTTTCATTGCTGCTCAAACACTTCAACACATTGCATCAGATAATGCCGAACTTTACCCACAAGCAGCCGAGGTCGTACAAAAGAATTTCTACGTGGACGATTGTCTCACTGGTGCGGAATCTGTTACAGAGGCTACAGAGCTAAGAGCACAACTCAATGGTTTACTGGGACAAGGGAACATGCAGCTGAAAAAGTGGCGCTCAAAGCTCTAGGAGTGTCATTGACAGTGTCCCGGAAGATCTACGTGAACAAGAAGTGGTACAGGAACTTCCGACTCCCAATGAGCTTCACAAAGCACTGGGAATCCATTGGGATACGTGTAGAGACTCACTTCACATTTCTATTTCATCTCTCAAACCGTCCGAGGATCTCACCAAGCGGAATCTCACCTCGGATATCGCTAGGACGTTTGACGTCTTGGGTTGGATTGCTCCCGCGATTCTGCTTCTCAAACTGCTATTGCAGCGACTTTGGGAACTACAACTAGCATGGGATGACCCAGTTCCCGACAGCATAGCTACAACTTGGCTCTCCTGGAGGAACCAGATTCCTGCACTAGCTAAAAGGCCGATTCCAAGACGCTATTTCTCACTTGACCAGGATCGACGTAGCGTACAACTGCACGGTTTTGCGGATGCTTCCGAGTCAGCGTATGCAGCTGTGGTTTACATTCGCACCGTGTACCTAGATACTTCTACTGAGGTCAAACTTGTTATAGCGAAGACCAGAGTCGCACCTTTGAAGAGACTGACCATACCCAGACTGGAATTGTGCGCGGCTCAACTTGGCAAAACTTCTCGACGCTACGAGAAGAGCATTGTCCATTCCATTGCAGGATGTTTACTGTTGGACAGACACTACAATAGTTCTTGCATGGCTAGATGGACAATCCCGACGCTACAAGACCTACATTGGTAATCGAGTCAGTTCTACACTACAACTTATGCCGTCTCAGAAATGGCGCCACGTCCCTACTGATTCGAATCCTGCCGACTGCGCATCTCGTGGTCTACTGCCGAGGAATTTACTAGAGCACAAACTATGGTGGAATGGGCCCCCTTGGTTGTGCAAGCCTCCACTCACTGGCCACCTATGCCTGTAACTAATCCTCCGGAAGACCTTATGGAAGTCAAGACTGTTGCATATCTGGTTGCAGCAGACACTACGTGGCTAACGCAACGCTACTCATCTTACCACAAGCTACGAACTACTGTAGCGTGGATACTATGCTTCCGCCAAAACTGCAAACAGCATTCCGAGGAACGATGCTTATCCCCACAACTCTCAGTTGACGAGACGCGGAGGGCGAAAGAGCTTCTTTGGAAACTATCACAAGAGAATACATTTTCCGAGCAGCGCCAACGCCTGAGAAAGGGAAATGATTTGACTACTCGTGACCCTCTGCTATCGCTGCATCCATTTCTTGACAATCAAGGTGTGTTACGTGTAGGAGGACATCTGCAACGCTCAAAACTCAAATACAGCCAACGTCATCCCGTAGTGCTTGACAGAAAGGAGCCCCTAACTCACCTCATTGTTCAGTATCTTTACACTACATCATGTCATGCTGGCCCTACACTTCTCCTGTCTATTCTCAGCCGATCGTTCCACGTCATTGCTGGGAAACGCTTAGTCCGTGATGTTTGCCGTAAGTGTGTGATTTGTCGCAAGCAGTCACAGGTCGTCGCAGAACAACGCATGGGACAGCTACCGCCTCAGCGTATCACACCCAGCGATGTTTTCTCCACAGTGGGCATTGACTACGCTGGACCTTTCCTAGTGAAACGCAGCAACCCAAGGAAGCCTGTTATGGTCAAGAACTACCTCTGTGTGTTCGTAGACTTTGTAGTTAAAGCCGTTCACCTGGAGTTGGTCACAGATATGACTCTTCATGAATTTTCCTCCACTTGTTGAGTCTGTTTAATGTATGAATGTATTCTGTCGACCATCTGTACCAGAACTCTCTGATAACCAATTGACAAAGATTCCAGCGTTTGAGCGTTGAAGGTTGTTGCAGTATATCTCCCTTGTCTGGTAAGGCTTCTAGTGGCCTTCCTACCAGGAAGTGACCTGGTGTGAGGACATCGAGTCCGTCCTCATCTGTACTGTCAAATGGCAGTAGTGGTCGACTGTTGAGACATGATTCAACCTGAGTGATAACCGTATAGAGTTCTTCATAGGTGAACTTGTGGAGTCCCACAGTCTTCTTGAGAAGTGTCTTTGCAGATTTTACTGCTGCCTCCCAGAGGCCTCCAAAGTGAGGGGCTCTCTCTGGGCTGAAATGCCACTGAATGTCTTGATGGAGGCAGTAAGCATGAACAGTGTCTTGCAGTGGTTTCTCCTTCAGAAGTTGATACAATTCACGAAGATCTCTTTCTGCACCTACAAAGTTGGTGCCATTGTCACTGAATATTTCCTTGGGCTTTCCTCTTCTTGCAATGAATCGCCTCAGTGTAGCCACAAAGGCTTCAGCACATTCAAGTTGGAGACATTGTCCTCCTCAAAGACTCGACAACTTTTCAAAACAGTTGGCCTCTGGGAAGAATCGTGGAAACAAGATGGTCTAGTCAGAGTGGTGTTAGTCAAGACAGCCAAGAGTTTGTTACGACGTCCAATCTGCAAACTTGTTCTTCTACTGAAGGAAAGTGATAAAGCGCTCAGCATAAAATTCTCTCTTGTGTAAGACTAAAATCTCAATTTTCAATTTTTTTCACAAGTGGTTGGTTTTCTCATAGCTGGTCACATATACAAATAAACAAACATCCCTGATTTTCAATTGTGTTACCCCTGTAAGTGTCTCGCTCGCTACGCTCGCCCGCCAATTATTTGTAATTTTAGCCAACAAATATGGAATTACTAATTACCTCAATTTCCTGAGTATTGATAACTTCTGTAGTATCAAATTGAAGTTACTTTGACTATCTGAATTACCGTGAATTCTTGACAAGCTCTCAGCTACAAAAACAAAAGACAATCAATTTTAGCACACAAATACAAAATTACTTTCTTACCTCATTTTCTTGAGCAGTGGTAACTTTTGTAGTACCAAATTTGAGCCAATCTGACTATTTGAATTTACCAGTCACTGTTGACAAGCTCTTAGCTACAAAAAAGAAAGGCCAGAGTGTTGGAGCAAGCAAACAAGTGACAAACATAGGCCAGATGGCACAACAATAAATAATTAATTACTGATTTACACATTATTGAGAAAGGAAAAACATACATTCACACACACATTTACGCATTAGCTTCATGAAAACAACCCCCCTTGGACTGAGCTACAGTATATAGTGGACTGACCCCAGCTCAGTCCAATCAGTTGTACAGTTTTGCTGTGCAGTTGTTCAGTTTTGTTGTGCAGTTGTTCAGTTTTGTTGCAGTTGTTCAACTCTTCTAGCCATTTATCGCATTCTTCATTTCATATTTTCTTGAATATTATTCGACTTCCTATTCATTCATTTACTCATCATTGTACTATTCTTCAATTCCATATAACTTAAAACCTATCTACCTTTGAATGTCTGGCGTAGTCTAACTGCACTCTGGATTAGCATACAACAGAACATTTGCGCAGGAAGAGACATACCCAGTGCAGTGTTCGTTCATTTAAGGGCGAGTTGTGTTGCTACTAGGTAACCAGCCGCTACGCTTAATTGCGCACTAGATGATTCACAGAGTTAATTTTGCATATTTAGCTAACAAATATGGAATTGCGTACTTACCTCAGCTTCCCTCGAGAAGTAGTAGCTTCCTTAGCATTAATACTACGGCATTCTGACTACTAATGGCTCTTGACAACCAACAATCGGCACTCCGTATCCCCCCATAAAATGGCGAAGTTTTGAAATTAAGTCTGGAAAAAAAAAGTTCCCCGCGCGCGCGTTTAAAGGGCATACGTACCATCCACACATACATCCATACATATAACATATACCCGATTTTGCATTATCCATCCCTACTAGTGGTGTGCTTGAGCACAAATGGTGAGCGAGCCTGATAGCTAGTTAGGTAACATAAAACTAAGTATTGTTACTATGTTTTAGCTTAGTTCATGCAAAAACTATAACAGCAGGTGTGACCTTTTATTTCAGCAAACAAATACAAAATCACTCTCTTACCTGATTAATGGTAACTTTTGTAGTATTAAACATCTGCCATTCTGATAATCTCAATTACCAGTAACTCTTGAACAAACTCTCAGCTACAATAAACAAAAAATCAGTGTTATTATTTGTAATTTTAGCCAACTAATATGGAATTACTTAGCACACAAATACAAAATTACTTTCTTACCTCATTTTCTTGAGCAGTGGTAACTTTTGTAGTACCAAATTTGAGCCATTCTGACTATTTGAATTTACCAGTCACTGTTGACAACAAGCTCTTAGCTACAAAAAAGAAAGGCCAGCGTTATTTTTGCATATTTAGCTAACAAATATGGAATTACGTACTTACCTTAGCTTCCCTCGAGTATTAGTAGGTTCCTTAGTATTAATACTACGGCATTCTGACTACCAATGACTCTTGACAACCAACAAGCGGCACTCCGTATCCCCCCTAAAACGGCGAAGTTTTGAATTTAAATCTGGTAAAGGGTTTTCAATGCCATAGTATCAGGTCGTAGCAACTTTTTGTTTCTTGAAAAGCAAGCGTTTTCGCAGGAATTTTCTCACACTTCTGCGCTTAAGTAAAGGTTGTTTAATGCTGTAGTTTCAGAATAAACTGGGGTCAAGCCTAAAAAGATGTGTTTTTTTGGAGAAAAAAGTTTCCCGCGCGAGCATTTTAGGGGCATACGTACCATCCTTACACACATATATAATTGGCGAGCGAGACACTTACAGGGGTAACACAATTGAAAATCGGGGATGTTTGTTTATTTGTGACAGTCTATGGGAAAAGGGGGCACTTCACTCAAACCAAAAAAAATGAGTTTTTTATGCTAATAAAAAGCTACAATTTATCTCAACTTAGTGCTAAAATACTGGAGGGTAAAACCTTCGACGCGCAGAGAAACTGGCAGTTGAACTGGGCTGTATTCAGCAAAGCAATTGAACTAGAAATCGAGAAAACATAAATTGAATTTCCACTTCCGGTATAATTAATGTTTCCGTATACTTAACGGCGTACTCCGCGTACGCAATTGAATCGTGCAGCCGCTTTTTAACGGCGACTAACGAAGTTTGCGTAGAGTTCTTTTTAGCTTTCAGAGCGTCTCACAGCCTGTCTTGTCGGAATCCTTGGCTACTCTACTCCATGTAGTGGTAAACTTTCAACCAGAGGTAGGCTGTAGATTCCATGCACTATTCTCAAAGCTATGCCGTTTTTTTTTTTACCGCTTGTTTGAAACTCCGCCCATTCCCCGTTTATTGTACTTAGAGAACGAGAGAGAATAAAAAGTAGCTTGTCTTTCCACGGCACGCTTGGGGTCGTTTAAGTTGTTTCGGCATTTGAAATTTGGCGTAGACTTAGAGTAAGGGTCACTAAGACTAATTCTGCAAAAAACAAAAATAGGAGAAAGAAGAAAAAAAAGAAGGAAAAAGAAAGAAAGAATTTTTCCTATGACTTACTTCTGGAGCCTATATCTCAATTTCAATTTTTGCGTGAAGTGCCCCCTTTTCCCATAGACTGTAGCAGTAGCAGTTTCTGGGATTACAACAACCTTGTTGTTCATTTAGATGGCTTCAGGTTTCTTTTAGAAAGAACTAGATTGACCCCGACAGGAATTATGTGATCAAAGAATGCAGTTGTTATTTCCCTGCCATAATCAGTCGGGACTCAACTAGTACCGGGAAAGTTTGGTTGTTGACATACTTGCATGAATATGGCTTTACTTTGGTCATGCCTTATGGATATCATTAGTAATAATTATATTATCTACACTCCCAGCAATTGAGTCCTGATTTGCAAGAAAAGAAAGAAAGGAAAAAAGAAAAAAAAAAGGCTCACCTTTTGTTATTATTATAATTTTATCTCTCTTATTTTCCTTTTTATTCTGCACATCACATTATCATAACAAAAAATTATTTTGTTTTGGATGGTAAACATGAAATAATAATTATGTACAAAACAATAGCTACTTGTATGCATTTGAAAAGTTTGATGGTAATAATTCAGCTTGCCTGTTGTATGGCCAAAACTCGAAAGACGATTAAAGCTACATATCCTGCAGTAGCCAGAATCCCAACCAGTGTTGTCACTGCATTCCAGATCTTTGCTTTTGTGGCATTACTCTCTGCCTCCTCGAAATTTCCATATGCCCAGTTGTCATTCACCTGCAAGACAGTCAGTGTTAAGCAATGTTGACTCACGTGTTGATAGCACATACCTTCTTAGAGTAGTAAACTGCAATGGCTCCAAAGCAGAAACAGCATAGGAATGCATTCACAGCAGATAATGGCAGAAGGTAATTGTAAGGGTTATTATACCGACTCCTTGAAGAATCAGTTTGTTGCTGTTTTTGTGGTTGAGTTGACCACTGTAGAAATAAATATTTATTGGTAAAATATTATTAATAAAGTGGGTAGCTAATGTTCTGGAATCGTTCAACTTACCACAGAGTTGAATGTAGTGGTTGTAGTGCTGGGCTGAGCTTGTGGAGGAGCACTAGGGCCTACATTGCTAGGAGGGTATTGGGGCACTGTTGTCTGCACTGGATATGGTTTTTGCGAAGTAGTCTGTTGCTCTGTGGGATATGGAGGAGGTGCAGCAGTTTGGAAGGATGATTCTGCGTCTAATTAAACACAAGAGACATCAATAAAAGTATCAAATCTTCAAAAAAAAAAAAATTCATACTTGTGGCGTCCATCTTAGGAACAAGTCACCTTTATAGTCAAGATATCAGTGATGAGGTGCAAAAATACTTTTGAATTGAAAGGAGTGCTTCGATTGCTTCTTTTATAGAAAACTGTCACTTAATTATATTCATGACCTAGACTACTTGCAGGATATGAATCTATTTGAGTGCATAGGTCAAAGCTGGTAGTATGACAACAACATTGTTGCTCATTTAGATGACTTCAGGTTTCTTGGGAAAAACTAGATTGACCCAGACAGGAATTGTGTGATCAAAGAATGCAGTTGTTATTCCCTGCCATAATCAGTCGGGACTCAACTCATGATTCTTTTAGACTAAGGAAGCATTCCTACCAAGGTTGCACTTAGTACCCGGGGAAAGTTTGGTTGCTGTCACCTGCATGAATATGGTTTTACTTTGGTCATGCCTTATGGATATCATTAGTAATAATTATATTATCTACACTCCCAGCAATTGAGTCCTGATTTGCAAGAAAGAAAGAAAGGAAAAATGAAAAAAAAAAGGCCCACCCTTTTGTTATTATTATAATTTTATCTCTCTTATATTCTGCACATCACATTATCATCTTCATCGAACTTTTAGTTTCCATAATAATTAAATAAAAAACTCGTTATTGAGTTAAAAATTTAAAAAAAATAAAAATTAGTGTACACGTGTAATATAATATGGTCATGTGTAGACCTAGCCTTGCGTAACCAGACCCTTTACCTACCATTGTAGGTAAATGGTCTGGCTAGCGAGACCAGTGTAGACCCTCGAGTGAGTGAAACCCACTAATATCGTTTACCATAACACAAACACAAAGGTATAAACTGCTCCAGTGCAAGAGGATGCCATTAGTGATACAATACAAGTGTGTCTGTTCTGTGAATTCAATGAATAAGTTAGTGCTCGAGTGTCTCCTTCAATCTTGAGCTGCCCAGAAGTTCTGGACTGCCCGGTAACAATGGCATGAGTTTCACAGTAGCTGTGGCCGCTGCAGGACCTATCAGTGCCTTCAGTTGCACAAACACATCAGGAAGAAGAGCTAAAGTAACAGTACAAACATACAAACTTGCAATAAATTATTGAGCGAGTATTTATAAGAATGAAAAAACAACAACAAAACAACAACAAAACAAAAACACAACAAAAAGAACAACAAAATCTGCCTACTGTTGCAGTACTACTACTACTACTACTACTTGTACTATTACTATTATTACTTGTACTACTATTACTACTACTGCTGCTTCTAAAGCTACTTATTATCACTGTTTCATGCTCACTAAGACTGTCATTCCATATGAAAAGGCCTGAGGCCTCTTTCCTCAGTCTATCTCTTTTTTGATTATTGGTAAAGTGATTACTAGTGCACTTTTAGTTGTGTGTATGGGTGTCTGGTTCTTCTAAGAATAGGGCATCAGTGTATCCTAGGTGGTCCTTCGAATCGAAGCTTCTGCTCAGGGACTTACAACCCCTGAACAATCACATCATCGTCATCAATTGTTGATAAAATACTTGCAAAAAATGTAATTGTAATGACATCACAGCCATTAGCAGTACATTACATATTATATACACGTATATAAATTATATACATTTCTTCTTACGCCATCA
>WLWD01002980.1_pt1 | contig 76565 bp, 62 predicted proteins | sample 6712731 | NCBI WGS metagenome assembly WLWD01 (sample SAMN12718690, study PRJNA576275) | sponge metagenome | isolation source: marine sponge | host: Mycale hentscheli | place: New Zealand: South Island, Marlborough, Capsize Point | collected 2014-11-01 | reverse complement strand
CCCCCCCCCCCCCCCACCCGGGATGAAAGCCTGAAATAAATTCTTTGTGGCGGTATTTTTATTGTTTAGTTGGGTGTGGGTGTGGCGGATTAGAAATGTCCCCACACTCATATGATCCAGTAATTTTCAGTGAAAGAACAGGATACATATATGTGTGGGTGTTTTTTTGTTTGTTTGTTGTTGTTTTGCAGACTCAGAACAATCAAGTGGTGAAGATGATAGTTATCAGAGCAGATGAGAAGAAGACTATTGAGAATTTAAAAAGAGGAATTATGAAGTATGTTTTTATCATTTGGCCCCAACTGTAGCAATGGCTTTTAGTGTTTAGGAATACTATGCGAAGAACCCAGACAACCTACTGAATTCAGCAGCAAATGAAGATATTTTGGCACACATCAGTGAAAAGAGCCCTCAAGTAATTTGAAATTTTAATTTTAGTTTATCTATGTGTCATTAATATTCTTTTAATACAGTACGTCAAATAAGGCGAGGGTACTTGCACTGGGAAAAAGAAGAGTTAGAGAAGGCATTGGCAATTTCCAGAGAGGGTGCAAAGCGTCCTGTACGACCGTACTTCGTGAAAAAAAGAAAAATTAACTTTTTAATGTATAATATCAATCACATGCAGTTCATATTATTTATTCCTTCTTTCATTGCTTCATTTTTGTCCTGCAATATTCCCCATTCACACGTCTGCATAAACCTTACTTTTCGGCTTTGATATGCTATTATTATTGCTATTATTATCACAACTCCCAACTGGGCTGGCTTACTCTCAACACTTGATAGAGCTACTCAATTGGTGGCTAGAAACAAAAAATACTACAGACATGGGTAACTGAAGTACAGCTTGCTATCATGCAGAGCAGGGAGAACTGAAGAAGTATGTATTACCAAGTAAAACAAAATGATATATGTGGCTCATGTGAATACAATTCAGGTACATTACTACTAATGTTCAGTGGACAGACTTTTAACACAATTTTTCTGCGCTCTTTTTCCTTTTGAATGTACTGAACAGGGCCTGATATCTGTTACTACATAAAAAAAGCATAAAAGTATACAAGATGTGATTTGGGCAATATTTCCCCACATAACCTAATCACATTGAGTTATCGCGTCCCCCCAAGTTACAAAACTTGTTTATTGTGTTTATAGTGTCATAGCAATGGTAACCATGGCATTCACACATGAGCAGTGCATAATAAATTATCCATTGGATACTCATGGGCGTATATGCAGAGGGGAGTTCAGGGGGTTACTGGTAACCCCCCTTTCAAATTAATTATATCCATACCCATTGTTGATCTGAAGTCATCCATTCTCAAGTCTCCATCTAACCTGTAATATGCACTGTCATAAAACCACAATGTTTGCTGACAAGAATCTGATAAGGAAACCCAAAGCGCCTGAGTGAGGCCATCAGGAATTGCTCTCCTGAGATCCAAATTCTACCACATTTCTTGCTAGTATGCTGTTTCTGTAATAATTATTGCTGTTTCACGTATTAATTATAATGGGTGTGGTCACAAAATAGCTCCTTTAAAAATCCTGTGTACGCCCCTGACTGGAGAATATCATTTGTCTAATTGGCTGTATTTACGCTCTTGCCTGCGGCACTCGTGTAAATACTAAGCCAACAGACTGTGATATTCTCCAGTATCAAATGAATAATATTGTGATTCTTTAAATCATACAAGCCAGAATGTGTTTGCAGGACTGGGTGCTATTTATAGTGATGGTGTGTATGCAATCTACTAATGGATATTGGGGAATGTTGTGTTGTGTGTTAACTAATGAAGATGATCTAAGTGGATAAGTGCTATATGTAATGATGATAATTAACTAGCTATCTAATAGTGTTCGTTGCTCATTCCCTGTTGTCACTAGGTCCGCCACAATATATATTATCATCGTCATATTCTACTATTAGTAGTAGTATACCATAGCAATAGCAGTAATATCATTAACAAATACAAAACAATATAGTCATGAACATCTAAAAGCATCTTGTTCTGTAGTATTTCAGACACTCTACGTAGTTCTTTTAAGCAATATACATGAGCCAGTAAAAACACTATCCTGACTCCGAACAGTACCTCTAAGCCAGGGCTGTGTACAGAAAAAAAAAGCTACGAGGGGTGAAATACGATTTTTGAGATTCTAGGAGGGGCAGAGAGCAAAATAAAAACACAATCTTTTGTGTATTAGAAATTATAGTTTGAACTGCTTAAACACATTGCTGGTGACTTAAAAAAATCCATGACAAAAAGGTTGTAGCAGTTTGCAGCTCTTACTTTTTGTGGTGGTTTCTTAGTTGCTTGTCTACGTTTTCCTTTTTGCCGTTTCCTTTCATTTCCGATCCAATTCTATGCAAACACATAAAAAAAGAAGAATTTTCATGAGATCAGCCTCTCAGTTAAATTACAGACTCATACTCTACAAACACATGCAAAATGATTGTATCGTAGTCATCAGTAGCGGAAATATCTTGTGATGTACTGATGTTCTCCTTAGCCAGAAGTTGCGGTGCTCTAATTGTTCGGATTTACGAGGTTTCAGATTAGAGAGGGTCTACTGTAATACACTAGAGCACCAGACCTCTCAACTCTCAATATTTGGTAGTGAGACTCAATATTTTGACCCAAATCTCAATATCTCAATATCAGCACCCCAATTCTCAATATGTATTTCAAAGCAAAGTCTCAATATTTCTCAATATTGTTAGTCACACTCAGCTGCTTTTCTAAATAACCATAATAGCACATGGCAATTTAAAATTTCTTTTTTCCCCCTGAAGCTCTGCAGCTGTCTTTTTCATCAATAGCTAATATATTTTAGCTTTATCTAGCTGCTTCCTGTCTATTTAACTTGATGGCTGAACAAAGTGAAGAAGAGCCTGGTCCTTCAGCTCCTAAGAGGAAGAAGCTTCAAGGAGCAGCAACTTACAAGTCAAAATTTAACCCAGACTGTGGACAAAAGAGTTTTCCTTTATTGGCCCTGTTAAAGGGGATTCCTATAGGTAAGTAATCATGATCAGTACTTTCTTTTAATGTTTTGATGTAGTAATACATACAACCACAGATTTGAATAATGCAAGATCTGTAATAAGAGAATAAAGTGCGATCACATGCGGCGAAGAGAGGTTGTTAAGCACTGTGAAACACAAAGCCACAAGGATCAAGCTAAGTCGTTTCATTTGCAATCTAGATTGCAGTTGAGTACTCGGAGACCGTCCTCCCAGCGACTTAGAGCTGAACTAAAAATGGTGGTTTTGACAGCTAGCAGCAATATTCCATTAGCTTTCCATGACAAATTGTCACCAATGATTAGAAGCATATTTCCTGATTCAAGAATAGCTTCAGATTATCATTCAGCTTCAACAAAGGCTACTTGCATGCTGAATCTAGCTGTAGCTCCTATACTGGTTGAAAATCTGGTTGAGAGTATGAAATCACATCCGTTCTCTATATCAACTGATGGCTCAAATGACACTGGATTGGAAAAAATGAATCCGGCAACTGTACGCATATACGATTTAGATAGCAGTTGTGTATTTACTCGTATTTTGGACATGTGCGTGTCTTCCTCTTCTACAGCTCATTCCTTATACAGTTCACTTAATGGTAAGCTTGAAGAGCTTCTTCAGTGTTCCAACGTCTGGGCCTTTTGCACATCAGTTGGTGTGGACAACACATCCGTGAATATCGGGATTCTTAATTATATTAAATCAAGAGTATTCTTGAGCGTAATTCTGCAATATTCTTTAATGGCTGTCCATGTCATATAATACATAATGCTGATGTGGAAGAGTTATGTATCGACATATATTTCTGGTTTGATAAGTACACTAAAAAGAAAAATGGCCTAAATGAATATTGCACATTTTGTGACCAAGAGTATAGAGCCATGATTAAACATGTTACCACTCGTTGGCTTAGCTTGGAACAGGCTGTTGAACGAGTTTTAAAGTAGTTTGAAAGCTTGAAGTCGTACTTTAGATCAGAGAATGAAGTGCAGCCAAGATTCAAGGGACTTCATGATCTGTTCGAAGATCCTATGACTGAAGTATATTTGCTCTTTTTTCAGAGTGTAATACCATGCTTTACCCACACCAACCAATTCTTGCAAAGGGAAGAGCACTGTTTACAGCCCCAACTTCTATCCTTGTATAAGAACATTTTGGGGAAGTTTGTGAAACCATCTGTTCTTTCAGAAAATGTCGATGCTGATAAAATGACATCAATTGATTTTCATATTACTTCCAATCAGGTCATGATAAAGACTTAACAATAGGATTCCTTACTAAACAGACTGTCAATAGACTTCATGAAATGGGGGACATTTCCGATACACAAAAAAAGAAATCTTCTGCAAGAGCATTTTTATGTCTGCAACCGTGTACTTACTTAAATGGTGTCCTTTCAATGAAGAATTGCTAATTCATGCCATTGGCTGGACTTTGAAAGGAGACTCGAAAAAAGTGTTAACTCTTTTGAATACTTTGTTCACAGATTTAGTGCTTTTTTTGATGGTATCAACATAGACAAACTAAACGAAGAGTTCGTTGACTACCAGTTGCTATCATCAAATGATATACCTTCCTCTATTAAGAAGAGTGCCAATCTTTGGGGGTATCTTCGAGGTGTCAAGGAGCCTGGAACATCTCAAACCAAATTTGGATTATTATTTCGTGTAGCTAAAGTGGTAATGACCATTCCCCATTCAAATGCTGGTGAGGAGAGAATATTTTCCCTTATAAACAAAAACAAAACACCTAGTCGAAGTTCACTTAAAATTGGAGGTACTCTTTCATCACTAATCTTTGTCAAGACCCACATCAGTGATCCACTCACTTAAAAGGGCTACAAGAGCCTACAATCAAGAGCACAGATAAAACTTCAACTTTTGACAATTGTGATACTTTATTTTTCTATTATTGTCAATAATGATACCCTTACTGTTATCCTATTTCCAAATGTTGTATAGGTACAAGAATATCTCACTATGAGACACCAAATCACAAAGTTAAGAAGAGCAGGATATGGAGCACAAAGACAAGAAGCGAAACCCAGAACAATATGAACTCAGAGGATGACAGTTGTGTCATGTCATTAATTATGTACAAGTCTCTCTTTGTGTAAAGTTCTTACTGAAGTATTTATTAACCTAACACCTAAATAAATATGCTAGCCATAGCTATTAGTCTGGCTAGCAGTAGCTACAACTTTACGTAAAGTGTGTGTTTGACAAGTTATTTTGTTTGAGTTGGCTCTGCCCCTAGATCAATGAAGCATTAAGTTTTTGTACTGCATCAAATGCTTCTCTCCCTCCTGTTATCAGCAGGGCTTCTCTCTACACTAAACTGTCTTACTGGCTGGGAAGTCCACAAAATGACGAACAGAGTTTGTGAACCCTTTACCATATACTTTGGGCAGGAATTGGTAATGGGCGTCACCCATAGAAAAAGCAATGGGCCCGAGTTCGACTCGTTTTTTTTCTGGGAAACTAAGCCCAAACAAAAAAATCTGAAATATTATTGGGACGTACTTTGTGGAGTGCTGCAGTTTGATACCGCTTTCAGTGTTTACACGGCCGTCACATTCGAGAACCCGTGCTGACAAACAGAATGACAGACAGACAAATGAACTAGAGCACTGAAGTGCAACCCTCAGCGCTAGTTAGCTAGTATGATAAAGAAAATAATAACAAAGGAAAAGTGTAGAAACAAAAACAGAGACTTTCAGGTTAGGTATTTGCTCACTCAACAAGTACGCAACGCAACACCTCACGCTGAATGTATATAATTGCTAGCTATTTAAAAGTGATTTGCACCTGCAAGCAGGCTCACGTGACAAGCAAGTTTTTTAAGGGGCGGTTCCCATTACCATAACTCGCTTTTTCTTGAAAACTAAGTCAAAACTAACATTTTTAGGCACATTAAAGGGACTTACTCTGTGAAGTGCTATAGTTTGATGTCGCTTTCAAAGCCTGGGTAGCCGTTAGTCTCGGGACCACACCCTTTACCAACCCTGATCCGCTACGCGGGGGAAGGAAAGGGTCTGGGAACATGCAATATAATGACTTGTTAACAGCGCCCCAAAAAAGGCGTGAGGTGTTCCGTGGCGTAGTTGTTGAGTGAGCAAATAGCTAACCTAGAAGTCTCTGATTCGAACCCAAGTAGAGGCTTTTTTTTTCATTTTTTTTTTCATCCTGTTTTTTTTTTTTTCTTCTTGCCTTATTTTCCTCTTCCTACTGTTTTTATTGCTTTCCTACCTTTTCCTTTCATTTCCTCTTTCTTTTGTCCCTCTTCATTGTCTTTTTCTCTTTCCTGCCTCTCTTCATGCCACTTCTCTTTCTTTTTTTTGTTTCTACACTTTTCCTTTTCTTTATCATACTAGCTAACTAGCGCTGAGGGTTTGCACTTCAGTGCTCTAGTTCATTCATTCATTCATTCATTCATTCAGTCAACAAGGGATCTCGAAGAGTACGGCTACCCAGGCTTTGAAAGCGACATCAAACTATAGCACTTCACAGAGTAAGTCCCTTTAATGTGCCAGAACTGTTAGTTTTGACTTAGTTTTCAAGAAAGCGAGTAGAATTTCAGTCCTACAATCGTACGTTACGGTAATGGGAACGCCCCTTAAAAACTTGCTTGTCACGTGAGCCAGCTTGCAGGTTGCAAATCACTTCATACTAGCTAACTAGCGCTGAGGGTTTGCACTTCAGTGCTCTAGTTCATTCATTCATTCATTCGGTCAACAAGGGATCTCGAAGAGTACGGCTACCCAGGCTTTGAAAGCGACATCAAACTATAGCACTTCACAGAGTAAGTCCCTTTAATGTGCCAGAACTGTTAGTTTTGACTTAGTTTTCAAGAAAAAGCGAGTAGAATTTCAGTCCTACAATCGTACGTTACGGTAATGGGAACCGCCCCTTAAAACACTTGCTTGTCACGTGAGCCAGCTTGCAGGTTGCAAATCACTTTTAAATAGCTAACAATTACATGCTTTCAGCGTGAGGTGTTGGGTTGCGTAGTCGTTGAGTGAGCAAGTACCTAACCTAATAGTCTCTGGTTCGAATCCTCGTCGAGCTTTTTTTTTTTTTCATTTTTTTTTCATCCTGTTTTTTTTTTTCTTTCTCCTTTTGTTTTCTTTTTTTCTTTATTTTCCTCTTTCTTCCTACTGTTTTTATTCCTTTCATAGACGGGGGACTGTGGGGAGACAATTTGGAGGACGTCCTAAAGAGGCTGGAGAAGCTGGAAGATGAGAAGGAAAAGTTGGGAAAGTTGAGGGACCTGAAGGACAGAATAAACGGGTGTAAAAAGAGTATGGAGGAGTTGTTGGGAGAACTTGACCACTGAAACACTTTTAGATTTTTGTATCACCATGTCACCATTTTTTGCCCTTGTATGTTGTTTTTAATGTAAAAAATTTGGTTGAAAAAAGTGAAAAGGGATTGTGTTTAGCCCCTGTCTGTTGTTTTTCAATGCAGGAGTGAAAGCTAAAATGATGGTTGAGAAAGTGAGTGGGATGGTGGAGAATGCCATCCAGGCCTGTTACAAATATCAGTTGGGCAGGCACCAGGCTGTGACCTCCTCAAAGACCGTGGAGCAGTACAGGAGCGTGAACCAGGTTTGCTTGGAGCAGCTGAGGGTGGCCTCCAGGCTTCTGTCAGACGCTTGCAGGGAAGTGTCTGACCTGTGCCTCTTGATGCTCTCGTGCCCTCTCAGGGACAGGTTGATGAGGACTCAGTATGGAGCCAGGAAGTGCCTGGACATTTTTTTAAACAGGGCTTCCATGAGGGTGGGTTGGAGGGAGCTGCCCGCGGCCACCCTGTCCTGCATGAGAGAGAAACAGAGGGAGCACCAGGGAGACTGCTTGCAGGACTGGGCCAGAGTGATAGAGCTGGTGGAAATGCTGGGGTCCATTTTGGAAGCTCCGACCCTGCCCAAGGCTGTCAGAGTGGAGGAGAGAGACAGTGACTGATGTGTTTTTTTCATTGCCTGTTTTTTGCTTTCATTGAACTATACCTGTTAAAATATTTTGTACTTTATGAATACACCATTTGTTTGCTCAGGCTTAAAATGTTTGCTGAATGGAACTTTAGCTGAGTTGGGATACCATGTTGGAGAACACATCCGGTTAAAGAATGTGGAGAGGTGTTGGAGAAAGAAGTTTAGAGCTGTCGTGATGGGAGGAGCAGGGTGTAGTTTGTGTCGAGAGCTGGTGTACTGCCCCTGCATGATCAGGGCTGCTAGGAGAGTAACCATTAGAAGGATACCAAAGACTTTGGACTATGAAATTCTTAATCAGAACGATGGGAATGAACAATATTGCGACTAAAATTAATGTTTTATGTTTTGTGAATTTTTGTATGCAGATGTTAAAACACTTGGCATTTATTCAGACTGTGACACTCTGTTTAAAGAGATCAGAGAGAGGGGGAATAAGGTGTCTTTGAGGCTGAGGATGTATGAGCACAGCACCATCATGTCTGTGACAGAAATAAAGGACAGGGTGCCATTAAAAGTGTACAAGATGAGGCGTGGTGGGAGGTCTTCTCGACACATGGACAAGAGTCTGTCCGCACGCAGCCAGAAAAGAAAAAATGAGAGCGTGTCCCGCTTCGAAACAAAGTTCAAGTATATGGTCAGCGGATGCCCCATATGCAGCCAGCAGGGCTGGTACAGAAGATTGATCAAGGGGGACTGACAGTCAGAACAATCACCATTATTTTATTGATCACCCACATTCACCATTCCTTGCTATTTTTATGATTACTAAAGTAGAACTATGTTGGAGAATGTAAAACAATGTTGAACAAAGTTGAACTGTGGTCGCTAATTTACGCCCTCGCGCACCCTAATGTGACACCAGGAGTGTATTGCAAGCTCACATCAGAAAGCTGAAACCGTTGCGCATGCTCTTTCCACCTTCGCGGTCTTTATCGCAAGTTAATGATATTCATAGGGAACCGTTGCAAATTGTGCAGAGTTAAACTGTTTAAAAATAATGCTGTTCGGTGGTTAAATCAACCTTCCCGTAAGACCTGAATTGGCTGTTTTGGATATATACAAGTTGTAAGACCTAAATTGGCGTACCAGCATCTCTTCACCTACGAGGTAACTATTCCCATGTTCTCCAAGACTGGAGAAGATGAGCCTGGTTACAACTTTCATTCTTTTGTAGGTGCCTGTTTGCTGTTGCTGCAAGTCTGCTGTTGCGCAAGATCTACTCTACTCTCCTTCAACTCTCCACCTACAAGGTAGCCACTTTCATCTTCTCCAATGCTGGAGAAGTTGCGCATGGCTACTATTTCACCATTTTATTCTTTGTAGGTGCTCTTTTGCTGTTGCTGCAAGTCTGCTGTTGCTGCAAGATCCGCTTCAAGCTTTTCCGTCCTTCATAACAGGTGGGTGATCTAGCTCAAAAAGGCAGGTTGCGTTAGTTCACCCACTCATAACAAAATTTTTTCCGGTTTATAGATATTGGAAACTGAAGAAGAGTGAGAAAAAAGTGAGTTAGTATGGCTGAGTCTAGAATGAGCTATGTAAGGAAGCACGACACGTGGGATGGGCGTTTGAAACACCTCAATTCCTGGCAATCGATTTGCCGCCCCATTTTGAAACCCAATGAAAGCTATGGAGATTCTAGCACGCTATCCGAGCGCCCCTGGATGCCTTTGGTGAAGTTTAACAGGTGCAGTGACACTCCTAAGGATATGCGTCCCTTGGTGGACAAGTTTTTAAAAAGCTATCGGGAATTATGTGAAAAAATTGAGAAGAGATGGTGTCTAGAACACAACAGCATTAAGAAAAGAGTGAGCTCCCCTCCCAAAGCCGACAGCTCTAATTTGAACAGGCTTTTTTTGTTACCATTTCCTGTGACTTTAAAGAAAATTGAAGCTTTCTGCAAGGAGTTTGGGATGTCCGAAATTCAAGCTGTTTTTAACTGTAAAAGGTTTAAATGTTTCGGTCTGGTGAGGGAAGAGTATTGCAAAACTGTTGGTGCCATCCCTCTGGGTCCTGGAGACAATTTTGACGAGTATTATGTCGTTATGGAGAGGTGGTATTTGTTGGAAATGCTAACATTGCTGTGTGACGCTTTGGAACCCCAGAAGGCTATGGGATATTTTCTTCTGGATTCTTCCATTGAGAACAGGTGTATAAATTTGTTTGGGAGTGCGGATGTGGATGAGGGGAGTCTAATCCCAGTCTATACAGACGACACCTATGACGGCATGGACGCTCTGCAGTGTTTATGTCCAGAAGAATATTATTCATGCAGAGGGGTGAGAAAGCACCAGAGAGTCACAGACTTGAAGAAACACTCTGTTTGGGCTTCGAAATAGTTTTTGGAGGCTTGTCAGAGGGAGAGGTACTCTATAATTCCTGAGGTGCACTTGGTGGAACAGAAGTTTGCAACCGAAGATTTTGTGAAGAAGCAGGTGAATGTGGTGTGCTATGGAAGGGAAAGTCTCAAGTTGGATGTGGGATTCGAGTTATTCAAATTGAACTTAGACTTCACTGGCACTGTGGGAAGGTTAGATATGGATTGTGTGGGTGTGGGGAGTAGGATTGGGTTGGATGAGCACAGCATTTACAGGTTCATGAGCGAGTGCAAGTTCGGCATAAAAAATTTCGAATTTTTCAGACCTGTCCTGATGTTCGACCAGAATTGCGGCACCATCCAGTGCACAGAAGTTGGTGAAGACTGTGATTGCTATAAGTTCTCCGATTTTTTGTGCGCTGATCTGTGCTTGGTGGTTGGAGAAATGGGGTACGAGCATATACAAATGTACCAAAAAAACTATGCCGCCTACATATTGGTCAGTGCCAGATCAATATTTAGAGAGGGCTGTAGAACCATGAGATACCCCGTTCTGAAAATTGGCCCTTCTCAGGGGAAGAGGAAAGCGGATGCTGGTGAATTGACAGAGGCCCTACCAGTGAAGAGAGCCCAATTGAGTGAAGAGCAGTGGAAAACTGTGGCAGAAAAAACTGAATGAACAGCTTGTCATGTGTTTATGTTTTGTCATGTTGTATTATATTATATTATATGGATTTGTAGTGACATCATTTGAAAAATTGTTCCCAGCTGAATGCGATACCCTAAGACAAAACTTGATGGTCTGCAGGACTAGGGAAGGAAGTTTTGAGATAGAATGTAAAGGGATAAAGAATATGGATCAGGCCATGCAATACTGCAGCACCATGAAGAAGTGTTTTATCACTGTTGGTCAACCCGGCCCCGGCGATTCCTGGCATTCGAGGGGTGAAGCTTCGAAGCACATAGCATCAGAGTGTTCCGGATTGCACAGAATGCTTATAGATTGTGCCAAATTCCATGGAAAGAGCTTGCACACATCGTTTGGAGCTACAGACACTTACATTGATGGAGAACTTACCATTAACTTTTACATTAAAAATCAGTGTGTAGATTTTTAGTTGTGATGAAAACAGTGTATTATGTCATGTGTATTTTTGTAGTGAATGCTACCAGGGAACACGAACAAATATTGGCTAGTGAGAGAACTGGTGTTCAACAATTGCACCACAGAGGAAAAATGGCTTACACAGTTCCTATTCAGTTAGAGAATTCCGTGGTTTTGAGTTCAGCTAGATTGGTGTCCACTACCGTTCCTAACGTCTTTCCTTGGGCATCTAAAGGAGTGTACGCTGATCCTGTGGTGGGAGGGTCTAAAAAAGTGAAACCTTTCACATTCGCCACCCTAAAGGAGATGGACACCTGGTTGAACAGCATAACTGGAATAACTAGCACTAATTCTGGAAGCTCCTACACATACACATTTACCGTAGCCTCCAAATTTTTTGGAGAGTTCTGGATGAAGTACGGTTTGGGTGGAGATCATGCTGCCAACAGCACCATCACAGTGAACCCGCTGTATAAAGAGTATGACAGGTCCATATCCATGGAAATTGCTGAGTGCGATAACACTGGGAACAAGTCTTCCTCTTTGGCAGACATCCATTTTGATGCCAAGGAACCTTACGCTTCAAAAAATGTTGGGATAAGCACCCAAGCTGTGAAGTTTCACGATTACAACACTCAGAGTCAGCTAACAATTAGATGGTACGATCACGACTACCAAAGATATGCCATTCCCCACGAGGAACTTTATTTTACTGTTATATTTGAAATTATGTATGGTAGAAGGTGATTTTTTGTTTTGTGGTATCAAAAAAGTGCTATTACATCTTGAACTTCCTGTTGAGTCAATTTCCCGTCTTCCATAGCTTCGTCGTAAGAATTTACCAGTTTGAAGTAAGCTTCCAGTTCTTCTTTTCTTGTGACCCCCAGTTTTTCTTCTCTCACTTTGAGCCACCCCGTAGATCTGGTTAGGGCGGCCAGTAAGGAGCCTACCCCCAAATTGATAGCACCTATCAGCCTGATGCCGTCCCCACCGTTGAGCCCATCCAATTCTCCAACAGATACAGTAACCACTCCCATGATTACCAGGGCTGCCTGCAATAAATACACACAGGTTGAAGCAGCAATTCTGAAACCTATGCAGCATTTTATTTTGTGTGTGAGCATCTTAATGCTGGTTCTTTTTTCTGTCATCATGTTTGTAGCTATTGTTTCCATGTTTTCTTCCACAGCTCCATCAATGGTGTCAAATCTTATTTTGTTGTTGTGCACAGGTTCTCTGTCGTCCATGGCTTTGGATAGGTTGGCTGCGCACTACCCGGATATCCCTGCGGATCAAAGGAATTTAGTGAATCAGGTGCTCAGAGGAGCCAGCGGATTGAGATTCAGAGATCCCAACAATGGTAGACTAAGGTCTCCTGAAGAGCTAGAGGACTTTTTACGAAATAACAATTTGGGGCGTGTGAACGCCTTAAGTATCAGAGGGGGCAATGGAAGAAGGAGACTAATTAGAGATCTCGACCCCAGAATTCTGTATGGAGGTGACAGAGAGTACCCATTATACACTCCAGCTTTGGGAAGGGAGTACAGGAAAGAATTTATCTCAACTGATGAAATTAACGTGCTGGTTGGGTTGAGTGGGGTGGTGAACTCTGACAGAGTTTACGCTCAAAGGCATCCAGAGTTGGCCGCAGTGTCAAACAAGCTGAAAGCAAGGAGAGGGTTAGGCATTCCTCTGTCCCCAAGAGTGGAGAGGTTGGCGGACTATTTGGAGAGAGTGCTACCTGCTCCTAGACCAAACAGAGCCAATCGAAGGGAGAACGGGTCAGCCACCACCAGACCTGGTGGACCTAGTGGGACTGGAGCGTCTGGACCTGGTGGAGCTGGGCCTAGTGGAGCTGGACCTACTGGAGCTAGTGGACCCAGCGGAGCTGGTCCTAGTGGAACTAGTGGACCTGGTGGAGCTGGACCTAGTGGAACTAGCGGACCTGGTGGAGCTGGACCTAGTGGAACTAGTGGACCTGGTGGAGCTGGACCTAGTGGAGCAGGGCCCAGCGGTTCAGGTGGTCAGGATGATGATGATCAACAGCAGGCTGATTTTGGGGATGGTCAAGAGCAGGAGGACGCGCCTCCCATGGATGGTGAAAGTTTGGTGGAGTGGTTGATACGCGTAAGGCCCCAAGCTTTAACCTTGTTGGCTAGTAACGCTAACCTCAGCGAAGACGACATCATCAGCGCCATCGACAACGGCAGTGGATTTCATGTGAACATGATAGTGTGGGGAGAGCTGGACAACTTTTTGTATTCTGTGCAACGATTTTTTATAGATTACACGTTTTCATTGGAGGGCATCACCACACTTGTGCGGTTCACTGACAGGAGAGACAGAATGGTCGAGAGAGAGTACAGCGGATTGTACAAAAATGGAAGGATTACTATTGTGATAGAGGATGGAGCGGTGGAGTTGAGAGATGATCTGGTGCAGAGGGTGAAAGCCAGCGACGAAGAAGCTGTAGTGGAGGCCGGCATTTTGTACAACGTCCTGGTCAGGTTCATACCCCAATTGGATACTTCTGGGGTGAATGGTGGCACCTTTGTGGAGTTTGACTCTGAAGATTTGTATGTTCCCCCTTCTCCTTTCTGCTATAAATCTGTGGTGGAAAAGATTTGTCAGAGTTACGGTCTACGGTTCGACGGCTGCGATGGGATCTCGTTAGACTTGTTCCACTACAACAGACAGTTGGTTGAGCATGGGAAGTACATCTCAGTGCGCAAACTAGGTGACAGAATCCCCTCGTCCAACTGCATAGATTTGGTCATGGTGGAAGTGGGCGTTGAGAAGCACATAATCTGGAAGAAGAACTTGGACATCAGCGACAAGGTGGTGGAAGACGTGCTAGACACTTTGTACATGGACGAGCAGTACCCAGAAATGCACAAGTCCGTGGTGCACTTGGAGAAGAAACCCTACAAGCAGCCCTCCTCTCACTGTTTTGCTTTTTTTGATTTGGAAACGTTTCAGGAAGATGTGGTGGTGGGGTACAACCTCCACTGTTATGCTGCTGGGTGGACTGAGCCTCTGTTTCTGTCAGACATTTCTGAAGTGGGTGTGAAGTTGGCTTCTCTGGTGAGGACCAAGAAGACTCATTTCTGTCCAGAGTGTTTGGAAGGTGGAGGGGATTTGGTGTGGTCCTGCAAGCACTGCGGTAGATACTCTCTGCCCTACTACTACCCCACTGCAAACCTGAGAAGGAAAAGGAGCAGGCAAGTGTTGGATGCTAGGTGCCACCAAAGCCCCCAAGGGCACGAGTATGTTTGCGCCACTCATCCCGAAGTGAGTAAAGATGTGCACGACTGTCCAAGCTCAGACTATGTGATATCCGACAGTGACACAAACTCTGCATTCTCCAATTTGAACGACATTTTCAATTCTTCCTTTGCCACGGACGCCAGCCAGAACTGCATTTGGAACATGTTGGAGGGGTTGAGGGAGTCCGTCAAGAGGTTGGCTGTGTCCGGCAAAATTCACTCCATGAAGCCCAGGCTGAAGAAAGATGGTGAAGGGGTTAGTTTGGAGTTAGAGTTGTCCGTGTACGGTTTTAACAACTCCAGATTCGACAACCTCTACATAACCAAGTACATGAAGCACTGGAGCGAGGAAGGGGCCATGAAATTAGACACCAAGGATTTCGTGTACACCACCAGAGGTTTTTTAAAGATGGACTTGGTGGGCTCTGTGGACGTCACCGATTCAGAACTTAGAGGCATGCTCAAACCGCTCACCAAGTACAAGTGTGGGATAAGTTCTGACAAAACTTTCTTGTCTCTGAGAAATTCTTGCACCAAGTGCAGGGTGAGGTTGTCCTTCAAAGACTGCTTGAAGATGACCTCTCCCACCTCCCTGGACAAAGCTCTGAAGGAGTGCAAAGTCCCCAAGTGCTTCAGGAAAGGCAACTTTGATCACGACAGGGTTAGAACCTTCTGTGACGTGGAGTCCTGCAAAGACGAAGCTGAGGATTACCTTAGGAACGACGTGGTGGGGCTGATGATTTTTTTCAGTTCCCAGCTAGTATCCTTCAGAAAGTCTCTCAAGATAGAAGGAGTCAGGGGAAGTGAAAACATGTTCATGCATGAGTACCTCACCCTCCCAAGTTTAGCCTCCACCTACATAAACAGAAAAGCTAATTCTTCCACAGTGGGGAAGTCTGTGGTGTTGAGACACGACCATTACAAACTCAAGGAGTTCGTCCAAGGGAGCGTCACAGGAGGGAAAGTGGAGGTGTACAGAAATTGTGTTGAGTATGATCCCGATTTGTATGCTGAGTTGGGAATAGACGCTCCTCCTTCCCCTCTCCACCTGATAGCAGGAATGCAGCCCACCCAGACAATGTGCTATTTTTTGTCTAACGTCTATCAGACGACAGACGAGGTCTTGGAAGAAGTTGGAACCTATTTCTCCAGAATCACTTGTTCTGAAGAAGACCGATGCAAGTGTGTGGTGCCACGGTACATCCCCGGTCAGAATTTAGAATCCTACCTATTGAGACAGCCCCATTTAAGCCTGGTCAACCTGGTGCAGTTCAGCGAGGAAGTGTTGGAACCCCACTCTGAAGTAGACCAGATGGTGTACGTGAAGGAATGCCAAGACTTCATCCTGCAAGCTGTTGAAGATGTTCGCACCCTTGAAGAGGGATTGAAAGAGTTAGACAAACCACCTGCTTGGTCCGTGGTGGAGGTGGACGCAAACTCTCTGTATCCCACCATGTACCAACAGCCCATGCCTGCGGGAGCTTGGAAATTCGACGGCCTTTCCTCCACAAGGGAAGAAAGACTGAAGACGACTTTGGAGGATAGAGAAGCGTCCAGCGGAGAGGACTTCCACGAAGATTTTCAGTTTTACGAGGGTGCCGAGTTCGACATGGAAATGTTTAGAGCCACTTACGATTTTGTCAAAGTTTACGAGCCAGAACTGGAAGACTTCCCAAGGTTTAACTGGTGGGGAATATTCATGGTGGACGTCGAGTACAGAGGGAGAGTGGAACAGCCTTTCACCTCCACGCTCCCCACCAAGTTTTCTGGGAATATATGGTGGGATTTGAGGAAAAAATCTAAAGTGAAACTGACCAGCCACGATTTGTATATCAGCTCTCTTTTGGGTTGGGTGGTGACGGAATTTTATTGGACGGTTATGATCCCCACCAGCAACATCTACAGGGATGTCATCAAAGACACTTACGAAGTAAGGAAATTATTGAAATCCGACAAAGACTTGAAGGAGAAGTCCTACAAACTAGTGATGAACTCTTGCTACGGGCAGTCCAACATGAAGAATCAGCCCACCTTCAAATTTTTCAAAGACTCTGAGATGCCTGAAGTCTTACCGGACTCTTGGTGCAAGAGAAGCATCAAAGAAATTGGAGGAGGGTACCTGAGAGTCAAAACCAAGGAAGAAAAGGAATTCATAAAGAGTAACCACATGGGGGTGTTCGTGTTAGCCAGCGCCAGGATGTACATGCATTGGGTTGCGAAAGTGTTAGGTTTTTTTGATTGTGACGCCAACCAGTTGGAACACAAGATTTACTATACGGACACCGACAGTTTTTATCTGTCCTATTCGGCAGTGCCAGAAATGGAAAAGAGGAAGTTGATAGGAAACGATTTGGGCCAGTTCAAGATAGACACCGGAAATGGGATCAACTCCTTTATACTGGCAGGAACATTTAATGTGAGGAAGCATTATTCCCTCATATATTTTGATGGGGAACGGTTACAGTTCAAAATAAAACAGAAAGGCCTCTCCAACCCTCTCAAAATGAACAGTGCCATGAGTGTTTTTACTCAAAACGAAAAATTTGTTAAGTATGAAAGAGAGGGGAAACAAATATCTAGTGAAGGGTTAATGACGAACACTACAAAGAGAGTGGATGGTAGTGGAGTCTTGTTTTATTGTTTGAACAAGAAGCAGAGGGTGGGAGTTCCAAGAACTAAGATGCACTGGAATGACCCTTTCCTCAGGATTCCTCTATCCAATAGGGATATGGAGGGGTCTGAGGACCAGTACGAAGACGTTTACTGGGAGGAGATGGACTGTCTACAAGATCTATCAGAGTCTTCTCAATAATGTCAGAACTGGAACTGATGGATTTTTTGCACCAATCACACACCTTCATGTTTTTTACGCTCTGTTTTGTATCGTCGCACACCGAACATTTCACCCCTTCACCCTTTTTCTTTTCTTTGAATATTTCAGTGGTCCTCATTTTGTCCAATTTTTCTTGATAATGCGATCCATTCAACCTCCTCCTGTTTATTTTCTTTAGCAGGTTGCCCAGCTGATACATGTCGTTGGAGCACTTCACGTAGGACCTCCAGAATTTAGAGTAAGTTTGAGCCCTCTTGTCATTGAAATACTGAGCCAACCCACCCCCTTCCATTCTGGACAGCTGAGACTCTGTTTTGTCCTGGACTATGTCCTTGGACAGTTTTTGAACCCCTCTGTCTCCCATCCAAATCCAATCGTGAGCGTCCTCTCCTTCTTTGCCTACTGGAGGCCTCACCAGTATGACGTTTTCGTCTTTTTTGATGGTCCTTCCACCAGTTCTTTCCAACACCTCCTTTCTGCTCATGAGGACCTCCTGGAAGACGTCGCTACCAAAGTGCGAGGGGTCGAACAGCACCTCCATTTGCTTCTGGAGCTCATACCCCTCATTTTTAAAATCGTCTTTAGAAAACTGCATTTCCAATTCTGGAGCCAAGCTAAATTGTGACATGGTTACACAACAGAGTGAGCAAATACAATGTCCACAAAAAATGAATACTAAACTATAGCACAGTCCTTTCATAAGCAGTCAAGCGGTGTTGTTGGATCCCGGGAGGGGTGGAACTTGATTGGCTACCCTGATTTGATTGGCCACATAGGCAGGCAGTCCACCCAATGAGATGGGTTCCAAAAGCCCCGTCGTCACTGCGCCTTCCAAACTCAAGCTGTAAGTGGTTTCGAACATGGCTACAACCACTATTCTGGTATCTGTTGGCAGAGTTCCTTCTATTTCCCAATCCACCAGTACGTTAGAATATTGGTGATTGCCTATCGTCCCCTGCCTTCCAACCTCGTCGAACCACACGCAGGGGAAGGGAGTGTTCTGAATGTAGGACTCCTCGCTGAGTGGTCTGAATCCAGATCTCAAATTTGCAGCAGCAAATCTTCTGTAATTCTCGTAAGAATGCTTCACGTTGGAGGATATGAAATTGCCTCTGAAATTGATGCTCTGTTCCGAGTTGGAGGACAAAGAGTATTTCTGACTGCCCAGGGTGACACTGAAATTTTTCCAGTTGGTGACACCAATGTATCTGCCGTATCTGACCCTCTTTAAATGTCCAGCAGCAGGAGCAGAACTTGGTTCTGGATCATAAAATGGCATCAACATGACTCCTCTCAGGGCAGCGTTTTGTTGAGCAAATTTAGCCTGCTGGGCCCCATTTTCCGTGCTAACCAAAGTGTGAAGAAAATTGAAAGCCCTTGGGATCCCTCCCAACAGTGCCGCCTCTTGAAACAGTCTAGCACTCAGTTCTGAACTCCTGTCTTGGACGTTATACTCCAACCTTTGGCTCGATATTTCAGGCTGTATCCTGATCCCGTTGGTGGGGTTTGGAGCTGCGGGATTTCTTAAAAAGGCTTTCTGACAGTCGTTTTCATTTTCCCAAGTAACGTTGACCGTCAAAACCCCTCTGCCACCCATGTAAGTGCCTTCTTTCAAGACGAGCCCGTCCAACAAATCCAACCTGATTTCTACAGTGTCGGTAGCTATAAATCTGTTCAAGGTCAGCTTGCTCCTCACATCTGAAGAGGAAAACAAGTGACCTTCTATTGGTAAAAATTCGAACACGGGGGCCCCGTTCGGAACCCCATTCACCAACCTATCCAAACACTTCCTCAAGGCCAGAGATATGGTAGAGCCGTTAAACCTTCTCACTTGGGAACCTCCAATCAAAATTTCAATCTCTCTGATCAAGCACCAGGGATTGTACATGCAGATGAGGGGAGTCTGATTGGTGGGCACCTCCACATTCAAGTCTTCCCCGTACACAGAAACGGGGTTCCCAACTTTGTAATCGGTCGCCCCATTCAAATTGCGCCTGCTGACGTTTCCAGAAGTGTATATGGGTCTCAACCCCACCACCAACTCCAAACTGCCCAGGTCCACGTTGCCTCCTCCACTGAGTATGACCCAACTCTGAGTTTGACCATAAGCAAATATGTTGCTGGGGGACAATCTCACTTTGGATTTCCTATTTCTGCCAATGACCACGGTCTCCTGAGCCACGTCCACACCCAACCTAGATAGTTCAGAAATGTCTTCTAAGACTGCAGAAACCTGAGCCCCTCTGCCTGTTGACGAAGCCATGCTTATAAAAGATTTTGAAATGACTGGTTGGGGTCATTTTCAGTCTGCTTTTTATACATTATGGCTACTTGGGATGGAAGCACAGTGAACTTGCTGTCTGCAGATGGAGGTGTGGGGTTGGGTGTGGACAGCACTGTTGGAGGGGCGTCGAGCGAAGTTTTGACCAGGCGCACCAGGTCTGGCAGAGTTTATGCTGAATTTGAAACTCCTGTTAGAAGGTCGCCCCCTCCAGCACCAAAGAGGGTGAAATTCGTGGAAAGTGGGAGTAGAGCTGAAACTTTGTCACGAACTCAAGAGGTAAACCTGTTCAATGCTGACAGGAGAGGGCCTGCGAGATTTACTCCACAAGTGGAAGAAGAGTTTGGAAATGTTACTCCAGAATTTTTAGGCAGGAACTCCACTTCTGAAAGCAGCCTGTCCTTTTTGGAGGATGACGAAGCAATTTTCGACAGGGCCAGGCTTAGCATTGGCAGAGCTCAATCCGCTCAAGACCAAGCTCAAGAAATCATCTCAAGAATGGACTCCACTGTAGCTGCTAGAGAGCGTTTCTTAAACAAAACCACTCTGGAAGATGTGGAAGCTGCCACCCCTTTGAATCCCACACCGCACCCTTTAGAAACAACCACCTTTTCCACTCCATTCCCAGAAGAAATAGAAGCTACAGCTTTTTCCACGCCTCTCCCTGATGACACCACCAGCATAGGTTCCATTGCTTCCTCATCATCAGGATCCACTTCTGCAGCCGTCAATGCGGCGGACGTGTCAGCAGTGGAAGCTTCAGGGTTGCCCGTAGAATCAAACGTCAGCTCAATTTTGCCTGTGGAATCTGGTGTTAGCGCCATATTTGAAGATCCTCTTCTACTGGCTGCGGCTACAGGAGTGGGGGACATATCAACACCCAGAAACACTTCTCTGCCAGAAGACGAGCCCCTATTCCCTTCCACAGAAGAAGACGCCATTGTGAGGCCAAAACCAAGACCTAGAAGTTTTGGATCATTGGACAGACACTCCTCTCCAAACGTTAGCGAGGAAGGGAACAACGCCCCTAGAAACCAAAACAAATTGGCTGTGAGAGGTAGAAGGCTGTTTAGGAAAACAAGCACTCTAAACACCACCCCAGAAGTCAGTCCAATCCCTAAACCAGCACCCAGAGCCCCTCCCAGAATTAGAGGCATATTGAGAAACAGCACTTTTGCAGACAGCTCATTCAGCAACACTGTAATACAAGATCAAGAAAATGCTACAATTGGCCACTTGGGCAACAGCACCACAGTCAACTCTGAAAATTTTAGACCCCCTGTCAACAGCACCAACGCTGCTGAACAATCCACCTTGAGAGCTGAAGAAAGGAGTGCTGCCAGAACAGCTTCAAGAGCAGAAAGTTCTGTAGCTGCTGAAGAATCTGCTTTGGCTGGTGGCGGAGGAGGTCTTGGAGGGGGTCTTGGAGGCATACTTCTACCTCTTTTGCTTTTTTCATCCCTATCAGGAAATAAAGGATCATCCCAACCAGCTTACGTCCCATCATATGCACCAGCACCTTACACTGTACCCCCACCACCCAATGTGTTACATTTTTGATCATGAATGTTCATAACAATAAATCATGTCAGACCGTGAGGTCTTATCCTATCACTATACAACGCCTGCAGCGTGAGGTTCTGATTAGTCAGCAGTCCAGCGTTCCTCTTTTTCCTTCTGACACCATCACCCCCTAAGTAGGAGGGGGCTGCTTGTTCTTGATTGAGAATGGTTTGTCTAGGATCCCCCTTCACGTAGAACTGTCCACCTCTCTCTATGATCACATTACTCTTTCCACCACTCCTCAGTGTCTTGGCCACAGAAGCTAAAGCGTAATCTCTGTTAGCAGCCTGAACAGCTTCAGCACCCTCACCTTGCTGTTTAAGAGTCAGCTGGTGAGATATAGTTCCTCCTGCTTGAGGGACCTGACTTTGAACACTGGCCACATATTCGCTTCCGGATAGGGCCCCGCTTATTTTGACGTTGGTGGGATCTGTGCTTAGCAGAGCGTCTATAATCTTGTCCTGCCTGTCCTCTCCCCTCTTCAACAGGTAAAAAGAATTGGACTGTCTGCTTTTTTCAAGGTCTATCCTGCCACTGAACTCCAATTTCCTCTCTGCTAAGTTGTCAGAGTTTATTACTTGATTGCTGGCTATCTGTGCTGCTTGAGCTGTAGCGTTAGCTCTCAGCTGTTCCTCTGCTACTCGCTTGTTTATAAAAGCTGCTCCTATAGAAGCTCCCGCACTTGCCACGCTACCCACCGCTTGTGAAGCACCCAAAGCTGCAAAAGCGGCCATGCCTTCTTTATCTACTTTGGTAAACAGCGGCTTAACAGTGAAGAAAATCAAGTGTGACACCTTAAATAAAGATTCGGAAAAAGAAGATAAAGAGGTCCCGCAAGCCCAGTCCTCCAAAGAAGAAGTGGAAACCCCTTTGGACACCCAAGATGAAGCTGATGTGTACCCTCAAGAATCTGCAGTTCCAGCCCATCTGAAGTTTAAAAAGGGTGGAGACATGGTGTTCACTTGTGGGGACTTCAACATGACCATCTCAGATTCCAACAAGCAGGAAGCCATGTACTTCACCAAAACCTTCAACAATGACATCAGAGAAGTGGATGGTGACGATGCAGACATGGGCACACTAGTACTGAAACCTCACACTCCTTACAAAGACGGTGCGGACATACCAGCCGACCCCATCAAATACAGAAACCTTCAGAAGAGGATCCAGTACAAAATGGACAAGCACAACAGCTATCAGGGCAACAAAAAACAGTACCTGTTCGAAAGTGGAAGCAGAAACTACTTTTATTCCAAGTCTTTGGACAAGAGCGCAGGAAAATACAAATACAAAAAAGAGTGCAAGAAGGGGCCCCTGTCCAAACCAGTCAAAGAAGAAGAACCTAAAGTGGACATGAAGAAACAGGTCGAAATCATGTTTCAAGAGGTTAAAGATAAAATGGACTGCGATAAAAGAGATCAAGCTGCTGTTGAGGAAATGAAAAAGAGGGAGTGTGCTTTGCAAAAAGAAAGTGACAAACCAAAAATCAGTTCTCATCTTCAGAGCTGTCTAGCTCGCCATAAGACGAAATTTCAGTGGCAGTTCCAATAATTTTTCCCACAGCCATCATAGCTTCCACATACGCTCTATCTTTATCAATCACATCCTTAGTTTCCATAAATACTTTACAGTAGCCAGAGTCATCACAACAGTGCTGATTGACAGAGGCGTAAGCGAAGTCCTTCAGGGGGTAGTGGGTGTTACTCTGCAAATACTTAAGATCCATTTTGGTGGTGCCCTTAGTGAAGGAAATGATGTTGCAATTTTTCCTCACAGACCTCATCCAGGGGTAACTGTAACTCTGAGATAGCATGATCATAGAACAATTTCCGTGCCTGAGAGTGCTGAAACAAGTCACTATGAAGTTCTGTATTGTGGTGTCTGTCACTCCAGGGTCGTCAAATATCATGATGCTGTGCACCCCAGTAGCCTTCAAAGTCTCCATCCACAACTTGGGAGTCCAGGACGTGGCTGTGGAGTAGTCGATGAACTTCACGCAACAGCTGCTTCGCAGGTAGTCCATGTACTCCTCCCCGAACCCGCTGTTTCCAATCCAGAAACACTGGTGATAACCCACCTTGTCGAAGCAAGTCGCTGAAGACAGCATGGTGGCGCATCTACTGCTTTTGCCGGACCCGGAGGGTCCGAACAAAAACATCCTGAAAGGTAAGGAGCCCTGAGGGGAGTACAAAGGTCCCGGCTCTCCAAAATCTATGCTGGTCTCACAATTATCCCTAATGTAATTAGGATCTTTTTCTATAGGGTATTCTTGACAACTCATGACTGTTTTATCTACTAAAAATGAACAAAATAATACTGCACACGTTTTACAGGTTCATTTAAATACTTGACATGGGCTACTAGCGCGTGCGTTTGTGTGAAGTAACTAAAGTGGGTGTTCTATCATCCACTCTGTGCTGTGAGAAAAAAACCATACATTTTCTTTCAGGATTCAGACACCACTCGTCTTCCACTTTCACTTCGCTCCAGCTGGACCCTGACAACCTGCAGTAGTGGAAAACTGGTTGAGGCTTCCAGACGCTGTACCACTCCAAGTGCAGACCCAGCGGTGAACAGCTGATTGTTCTGCCGGTGTTTCTTCTGAACTGAGCGTCTTCCACCGCTACCACTATGCCGTCTCTGCAAATAAATACGTTGTACCACCCCTGCAGCACCTCATCCAAGTGAACGAAGTCCAGAGGAGATATCCTAGGAGGAGTGCTTCTACTGAATATCTTGGAGTAGCACACCACCGCCATACCGTTTTTGCATTTAGGGCCGGGGAAACAGTAACAGTCTCCTTGGTCTGGGTGAAACAACTTCGACTGGCTAACGCCCCCAAACCTCTGGGACAGCTTCTTCATCACATTTCCGTCTGTGGGGTACTTGGTTGGACTCATGCCATGGAAGGAGAGGGCGAAAGTCTTAAAACCCTGTACATAGACAGAGCCTACTTGGCTGAAGTCAGAACTCTCTTGAGAATGGGATTTGGGTCTGTGGAAGTCAGAAGAGGTTCCCAACCTGTCAGAGTCCCCAAATCTACCACAGTTCTCCTCACTCAGAGGGGAAGAATCTACATCGCCATAAACCATAAAAACAATTCTAACATTAAAAAGTATCAATTCAAAAGATACATTCACATTTAAAAATGACAATCACACGGTGACCAATTTGATAAAATGGTTATGAATCACACTGTGACTATTTCAGGGCTGTTGAAATACAGTTTGCCCCTTAAATCAAAACTGGGAATGGTGAAATTAGCTACATCAAATCTGTTACAGTTCGGCGTAGAACTAGCTCTCAAACGAGTGGTGGGATCGCAGTTGGAGTGGTATGTATTTCTGTAAAATCTGTCTCCAGCCACTCTGCTCCAATCATTCACACAATTTTCTTCGGCGTCGCAAGTGAAACCGTCTGAGGAACGGTAATAGCAGTCCTGATAACTGCCGGATCTTATAGATTGATAGGATGTCACAGACCAACAAAATTGGAATCTGGCATCGATTCTGGCAATTTGTTTAAACACTATCCTTATAGGTAGCAACAAACCGTTGACCACTCTGGTGGTGCATTTTAACCTCCTTCCCCCTCCAACCACCTGCACCCTCTCGCACTCCCCATCAGGCCCCATTATTTTCATGCCGCAAGGAATCCTGTTTTCGGCAGTGTTGCAGGGGTACAGCAGCTGAGTAGCATTCCTCGTTTCTTCATGAGGTGAAGCTTCCACCACTTCGAAAATGTAATAGGCTTTGTGCCCGTCTTTCAGATATGCCAAATTTTGCCTGCTGACAGGTTCACCAAAAACTACTGCTGGAATTCTCCCAATATGCCTTCTTAACTCTTGAAAATGGGGAGTCAAACTCCCAGTGAAGTGTGGGTCAACTCTCGTTACGGTCCAAGGATCGTTATCCACCCCAGCAAACAAAACTCCATTACCATCCATGTAATTTCTGAATCCGAGTCTAGCTTGAGCACGCAATACAGACATCAGCACTACGGCGTTAGTACCACTCCAATAATAAAAAGGTGCGCAGGTTTCGTACCTCTGCAGACAGCTAGTTAAGTGAGCGTAACTGTTCCCATCTCCACCCCTGGCGCGCCTGCTTACCCATTGGTGCCTGCTGCCATAGTCCGAGAAAGGAGTCATCATTTTGAAAAACTTCGGAACCAGCACGGTGTTACACCACGTACCGTCCACAAAGGGGTAAGATATGGCACTAACCGTGCCCATAGCGTTGTAAGTCACGTTGTTATGTCTACTATTCCACCTTCTATCTCCACCTCCAGGTCCGTTAGAAGCTTCTCTCCAAACATACCCATGAGTGTTGCAGGCTGCGCGAAGTTTATATATCTGATTTACGTTCACAATGGCTATATCTTTCAGAGTATCTACACACTGATCGTTTTCAACCGTGATATTGGAAGTGTCTCTACCAAAACTAAAATAACTTCCAGTGCACAACCCTCTTCCAGTCACAGTTGTCGGTCTAAATTGGTAATCCACATCGGCTTTCAAAGACACGGTAGTTTCATTGGCCCTGGCCTGACTGACGGCTCTGAACACTCTGTCAGGACTTATGTTGCCGTAATAATCTTCAAAAGCTCTGGCAGCCCAAACGCTGTCGTTGGCAGAATGGGCGTCTTGAGCAGCCTTATTCAACACATAACTGTAAATGCAGCAATATTTCATGTACACTCCGGACAGTTTTATTATGGGCTTAACGGGTTGAATCAAAGCCACTCTCAGAGGATTTATGGTCTCATCCAACAGCACCCTTTTAGCATGATCTCTGACGACCAGCTGCAAGCTAGAATCGATGTTCCACACAGTCTGAATGTAGTAATAGGTGAACAATCTCACCGGGTTGGTGTACACCCTGTTTCTTCTGGTGGTAAAACTTTTAGCTCCCCACCTAGGTTCGTAGTTGAGATCTGGCACGGACATGTTTCTACTGGTTGCGCCTTGCATTAACACCAAAGCTTGCGACAAAGACCACCTCTGATTAGTAACCACCAAACTGTAATTCTCGTGGAATGCTTCATAAGTCTGAGTGTTCTCGTGCAGGACGTACCTTATGTGGTCAACAACGGTGTCGAAATTGGTGTGGTCGGTGAAATTCTCATGAATGAAATCTGTCATATATCCGCAACCGAACGAAGTCTCTCCACTGGTCACATTGTCTGGATAATACCTAATAGCGGTGCCCAAAGGAAACTGCCACACAATGCTCGATTGTTGAGCCAGCTGCTGGTTGGTCTTAGTGTAGGCCGACAAAATGAATGACAGAGACACGGTTGTGCCCATGCCGGCGTGAGCCGCACCTCCCAACTGACCCACTTCACAATTCCAAGTCAGATTTCCATCCTCAACACCAAAAAAATCCGCGTCTGGAACAGTATCTCTGACACTGCTCGCATCGTAGGAATAAAGATTTATATAACCCTTTTCAATGGTTAGAAAATCTTCTTCCCCTTCTATGCCTATAACAGACAGTACGTGGTTGTCTTCAGTGGAATTGACATACATCTGAAATATGTGGCCATATCTTTTACCGTTAGTCTGTGTCTCTGGAGCCACAGAAATGGCTGAAGTATAAGGAGGAGCGTGCACCAGGTAAAACTCCCCATTGGAATAGTACGTTGACATGGGTATTCCATACCTGCTTTCGTCTTGAAATCTGGGTATCAAGAAAAACGTGTCGAAGGGGTCGACGTATGTGGTTGATGTGTTGTAGGCGTTGTACGAATCTAGGTCGTCCACCATGCCAACTGTGTAGTACAACAGCATGCCGTAAGAAGGGGTAAAGACTTCCCTCTGCAGGTGAGGTATGTTGGAAATGAAATTAGAATGTTCCAAAGAAGATATGGTGTCCACCAACCCAACCAAACACTGAAATCCCAACTCGTCGCATTCCCTGTAGAAAGGCCTAGCCCCTTCAGCCACACTCAGGACTCTGACGCTCACCCAAGCGAAGGAGGCTGAGGTGGGCACCTTGAAACCCACCACTCCCCTAGGGGTGGTTGACACATTGGCCACACCCGTAGGATGGTCACTGTGCAAACTCAACCCATCATAACCCACAGCATAGCGCACCTGGACAGACGAGATCCTGTCGAAATAAATATAGGCCCCACTGGGGACTGTGGTTCCATTCACTGTGCACGTCACGCAGGTGTATTCCAACCTGGCTTTACTGTGAATATTTCTGAAGTAGTTCAAAGAAAACCATGTGAATCCGCCTTCAGACTGATAAAGCACTTCACTGTCACCCCTCACAAACAGTATAGAACTAGCTCTCAGCAGGGTTGAAGAATACAAATAGTTAGGTGTCCCCACCAAACTCCCTCCAGTAGATATTAAACCCTCTTGAGAAAATCCTTCCCATGTTCTATAGTACTCTGCTGAAGATAGTCTAGGAACCACTGCAGGGTTGCTAGGCACTGCTGTTGGAGTGGTGTCTTCAAATACCGGTCCGTAAGGACCACTCCAAGCAATGTCCACCAACGTGGAGCACAAGATTGTGGCAACAGCTGCTATCTCCATTTGTGCGCTAATTAGAAACCGAATGAGCACGTTGAACCCACCATCAACAATCGACGACCCGTTTGACACATTCCAAAGTATACACATAGACCCCACATTTTTCTAAAGCTTCCCAACCCTGTAACAAGTGGCAGTCCATGCGGGAAGCCCACCCAGTTTCCAATGGTGCGGTGTCTTCAGACCAACAAATGCCAGCCAAATTAACGCACAATGCTATGGCAAAAACTATCACTCCCATAGGGTAAAACATCAACTTTTTAAAAAATCTGCACAGTAGCAACACGCAACTATTCTAGAAACTGTTCAGTGCATTCCAAGCTAGGCACACAATATTCCAGTTGTAAAAGTTCATCACTCATAGCTTGCAGGTCACTCTCTGTCAAAGTGCAGGCTATGTGCAGGGTCTGTAAAAGATCTATCCCTTTCTCTTCCACTCCAAAATCTTTTAAGAATTCCGCCAACACCTTAGTCGTTTCGTTTTCTAAAACGCATTTCAACAAAGGCTCCTCCCTTCTCCTACCTACACAATACAACAAAAGCTTTTTTAAAATCATTTTAATATCTCACAATATGCAGCAAACAAGTCTAATGCACAATGGTGTCAGCTATGTGAAATTGCAATTCTTTCAATGCTTGTACGACCTCTGAGAAGGTGCTTGCTGCTTCATCTTCGCGCACTTGGCATTCCATGACCAGGCCGTGAAACTCGTGCAAAGTAGGGTTGTTGAAGCTCACCACTCTTTCTTTTAAACTCGTGAACAAATTTTTTGACCTCAACAACCACTTGCACATCTTTTGGTTGCCCCGTTCAAATTTTACGACTTGTTCAACTGTCATTAGAGGGAACTTGGACTCTAACATCTCTTCTGTCAAGTCCCATTTGTTCCACATCTTGTCGAAAGCGAGTTCGGATTTATGAAACCCCATAAGCAAAGCTTCAAAAGAGGGCGCCTTGTAACTCGCAGCTTTAGACAGAGCGTACACCTTCATGGTCTCCTCTAACTCTAAAACTGATACCACCAATTCTCCAAAGACATTTTTACCTGTCATAATAATAGATAAAAGTGAAAACATTGTCTAACAGGTATAGTTCAATGAAAGCAAAAAACAGGCAATGAAAAAAACACATCAGTCACTGTCTCTCTCCTCCACTCTGACAGCCTTGGGCAGGGTCGGAGCGTCCAAAATGGACCCCAGCATTTCCACCAGCTCTATCACTCTGGCCCAGTCCTGCAAGCAGTCTCCCTGGTGCTCCCTCTGTTTCTCTCTCATGCAGGACAGGGTGGCTGCGGGCAGCTCCCTCCAACCCACCCTCATGGAAGCCCTGTTTAAAAAAATGTCCAGGCACTTCCTGGCTCCATACTGAGTCCTCATCAACCTGTCCCTGAGAGGGCACGAGAGCATCAAGAGGCACAGGTCAGACACTTCCCTGCAAGCGTCTGACAGAAGCCTGGAGGCCACCCTCAGCTGCTCCAAGCAAACCTGGTTCACGCTCCTGTACTGCTCCACGGTCTTTGAGGAGGTCACAGCCTGGTGCCTGCCCAACTGATATTTGTAACAGGCCTGGATGGCATTCTCCACCATCCCACTCACTTTCTCAACCATCATTTTAGCTTTCACTCCTGCATTGAAAAACAACAGACAGGGGCTAAACACAATCCCTTTTCACTTTTTTCAACCAAATTTTTTACATTAAAAACAACATACAAGGGCAAAAAATGGTGACATGGTGATACAAAAATCTAAAAGTGTTTCAGTGGTCAAGTTCTCCCAACAACTCCTCCATACTCTTTTTACACCCGTTTATTCTGTCCTTCAGGTCCCTCAACTTTCCCAACTTTTCCTTCTCATCTTCCAGCTTCTCCAGCCTCTTTAGGACGTCCTCCAAATTGTCTCCCCACAGTCCCCCGTCTATGAAATCTGCCAGACCCTGCACCTCGTCGATCACGTAATTGTTTTTCTCTCTAACGGCTTCCAACATCCCCATTCTGACACTGTTTTGCTCCTGAAGCAAAGCTATCTCCCTGCAGGCAAGGGCGGTCTTTGATACGTTGGCCTCTATGACTGGACGGCTGCTCATGCAGTACTTTTTCACTACGGCCATCTCCTTGTTAACCTTTTCAAAGCAAACGCACACCCTCCTTAGGACCCTCTCAAATCTCTCCTGCCTCACAACCGCCCTCTCCAGCCCAAAACAGCACCCACACCTCGACCTCTTACGTTCGGAAGGGTTCGGGTTCTTGTAAGGAGACCTCCTGTTAGGGGAAAACAGCTTCTTGCGTGGAGGCCTGATGGCACTTCTGGACACGTCTTCTGGAGTGGAGTCCCCAGCTGTGGTGTTGATGTCTTGCCCGCACTGCACCTCACCCTCTTCCTCTTCCTCTGCTGGGTAATCGTCTGTGAACAGGTGGTCGTCCTCGGCAGGAGGATCTAAGGCCTGGGCTCCCTTGGATATCTTTCCTGCATCAACACAGCAATGAGGTAAAAAAGACTGCAAGCAGCAAAGCAACACAACTCACCCTTGTCGAATGCTTGAGTCAACCCAGATATATCCTCCAGCTGGTCCTCTTCTGGGTAGGTGCTGGGTATGGTGATGATCTCTTGGCCTGCCGCATCTGTCAGTCTCAAAGAGCGTTTCTCTGCCATCTGGTCCACGGCCCTCCTTCCGGAGCTGTCACTGGCACTGCCGTCTGACTCAGGGTCTGTGATTGGAGACACGTCCAACTGCCAGCCTGGAGGCTTCTCTGAGACCGGGCTAGCCGGTGCGGTGGAAAACTGGGTCTTGGATTTCTGCCCATCTGAAAGTCGTAGTGATCGTCTTGCTGCCATCTTCTTTTCGTCGGCCCCGTGCTGAAAAACTAACAGGCCCCAATTCAGGATTTTCAAGCCTGCCGCAGCCAATTTAGGTCTTATGCGTGAAAAAAGCACTGAGTCACTTGGTAAGGTACTCCTGTGCGCGCGAGACTTCCGAAAAAGTCTTAAAATAGTTATTTCGTCTTGAACTATGAAACATGGGTAATAGATACCTCCAACACCTTAGCACTGCTCACCGTCACCCTCACGTATGCTGTCACTATACTCCAGATAAAAGCAACCCAATGATAAGATGCACTTGGCATGAACAAATATTTTATCACTATCACAGATTTCGTTGTCAGGAGTATTATTAAAGTTTAAGTTTATATATTGTTCAGCAATTTTGGCTGAAACTAAGTGTAACCATTTCTTTCTGCTCTCAATCTACTCCATCCACCGATCCTGTAAACCAGGAAACAGAGAGCACGAAGGAATTTCATTAAGATCCACCATATCAAGCATTTCCATTGCTGCTGCTAATATGTGTGACTTTACTACAAAAGTCATCGCAGGCATTGAAATTATCCAGGGGTCGTTTGACTACATTTGTCCTCCCAGTACATTTCGAATCTGATATAGAGTACCACACTCTGCTATGGATTTTTTGCTGAAGTAGTGCCTGAATATTAGCTGCAAAATAAAAATATTAATTAATTAAATTTGACTGTGGAGAACTCTCTTATAACTTCAATAAGTAAAGAGAATGATACTAAGTTATCAATAAAACTATGTTTATATTAGGTCTGTTTATTTTTCTACAACAATTCCAACCCCTTTCTCTCCCAATGCAAGGTGTGACATCATTTATCAAATACACTCTTACTACAATATTAACATGCCACTATTCATAAGTAGCCACCCACCATTTACAATGACATTTAACACTTACTGACCAGCTCTCAATGGGTACATAATTGAAAGCTGGTTAAGTTCTCAGATCAAATGACATGTTTACAAACTTTCATCTAAGGAAGGGGGGGGGGGGGGGGGATGGAGGGATTTGACATACAAAACACCAAGCTTCCAGGATGTTCTCACAATATAACCCTTAACCCTCTCGTTCCCGAACTGTTTGGACGCGCGCGGAAAAATCTAATCTTCTACCGCGGAATAGAGCGTTACCGTTTTATTTTTTTAACTCGATACTGGCTGGGAAAACCCCATAGCAACCATATCACTAAATGGACCAAAGTTTGGGATTCCCCTCATTTTTTGATTGAGAAAATTGAATAATATTTAGGCCCTCTACTAATACTTAAAAAAAAAAAAAATTTCCCAAAAAATTTCACTTTTCCCATCAATAAAAAAAAAGAAGATAGAAATAATATTGTTTGATGTATTGTATACCAATATTATATTAGTTCAACAATAAAATATGTTGTTTGTTGTGTTTGGTGCTGATTGTGATCATGTAGGAGACATCTATGAGTGTCCACAAGGAACATATGTGACCGGTTTTGGGAAAATCTGTCTAAACGAGGCATCTAGAGTTTTCTAATTTATTCTACCAGTAGGCTGCACTGGGCCTTGGGATGCCGTCCTCCTAATTTAGAAGCTGTAGCACAAGCCGTCTTCGCCCTGCCCACTACAACACTTCAGTATTTTTGCTAAACTTATTATTGCTGATTTCGAAAAAAACGGTAAAGGCGTTGCTATGGTCAGGGGGCGTGGCTTGTGTCCGTATACTATTACTGCGTGTCTCCGGGACACTATGGAATAAACCGGTTACTGGCGGATTGAAAGAAGTCTAAAAGGCTTAATGCTGGGCTCCTTAAGAAACTATGATGGCGAGAATTGCGTGAGTACGTGAATTATGTAGAATATAGTAAGTGAATTAGTTAGCTACAGTTTTTTCCCGCCGTTAGTGAAAAGCCCGCCAATAATTTCTTAGCAACTCTCCGTACACGAGTCCAACCGGCTAGTGTTTCTAGCCTCCTAGTGTGAGTTCTAGAGCACGCCAGAGCTTACAACTGCGTCATAAGCTAGAGCTAACTGGTGTCTATGCATTTCTGCCATAATTTTTTTTTTGAAAAAAATCGACCCATAAGGCTTTACCCGGGATACTGAAAAAAATTGTTTGCCGCGTTTAGGCCGATTTTCCCAAAACCGGTCACATATGCCATCGGACGTCGAGCTCCAGTACAAAACAATTTCATATACACAAAAACACAAACAACAAAGATATTTTGTAATACAAACAACAAATTATTCATGATCCTATATAATTGCAACTTTATGATGTATTGTATGCGGTTTCATACAGGATTTTGGTGGGGGGGTGGGGCTCCGAGTGTACTTCGCTAGGTCCGGCATCTTCTCCTTCATCACTGGAAGACTCTGCTCCTGTTGCCTCATATGCGTCCTCTTCACAATCGGGTCGGTGACTGCATAGTAGCACAGCATCAAAATTAACTTTGTCAAGTGGTGCCCATTCTATAGCTATCGTCATTGACTTTGATAGTGAAGAAAGTTGAAGTGTATTAGGAAGACGATTCTTGATCTGTTTCATCTCACTAAACGATTGTTCTACTGTTGCTATGACTTGGATAGCAAAAACTATTACTTGAAAGTTATTACCTAGTCCACTTTATTTCGACCCCCCCCCCCCCCCCAGACAATAATTTCTGGCCTGCTATGCATTCTGGAATCTCACTTTAATTTGATCCATAGTAAGGTGTGTGTCTCCTGCAGCCTTCTCTATTAGTGAGACGTCATCCTTGGAACAACCACGCATTCCCATCTCATAATAATAGTTCAAGCAGTTTATTTGGGCCTTGCTGTGTCTAACCACCTTCCTCTTTACATCTAAGTTTTTCTCATTGGAATTGCTCCGATCGTTTAAGTAGTCCTCCATTTCGATTTCCAAGGCGATCCTTACCATGAGCTGTCCCTCGTTCGCCAAAATATACATGTTCGCCAAAATATACCTACCCCTATTGAGCCCGTTGGGATGGAACTATTACTATTTCATACGTTACCAAAGTCCCTAGATTTTGTAATGATTTCATTACGTAAAGTCCCGGAAGTGGGTGGATTTACAGTACAACACTGATCATCAGAATGAAGTATAGACTCTTATGCAAAGATGTGCATCAAAGTAGTGCAAGCTACCAAAAAAGGGTGTGGCTAAGCAGGGTTTCATACAGAGGGATGGGGGGAAGGGAAAAGGGGGGATATAACCCCCAAACAGCCGGTTCCCCCCCCCCCCCCAAACATAAAAGCTCTCTAATAGAAAATTAAAGGTTTTCCCTCCCCCCCCCCCCCCCCCCCCCCAAAGCCCAAGATTTCCCCTCCCACAAAATTTTTTTTGGACAAATCCTGTATGAATCCCTGCAAGTACACTCCGAGTCTCCATCCCCAGCCAAAACTCCTGTATGAAACCCTGTTATAGGTGTCATAATGTACATGATGATAAAGAAGAGTTTAATAAGAGTTCCTGTATGAAATATGAATAAGGACAGGGGTGCAGGAAGCTGGTTTCATCTGGGGAGGGGGGGGGCACAAAATGCCATGCCATAGATCTGAGAAAGACACCTGGGTGAGTGGCTTTAACTATCACTAGCAGTCCTGTTAATGCACTTTAAGTCAATAGTACTGTTAGTAGTTAAGTAAATCTGTGTGAGATCCAGCAAGTGTGGTATCCCTTGTTAGTTTTGGAAAGAAAGAAGGGATATTCTTTTGTGTGCATCAATCATCAAATAAAGTAATTATTTGGTTGTTAAATACTGCTTGACATATCCCTTGTTAGCTTTGGCTCTTGAAATAATAGCTGCTCATTTGTGATATATCTGGCAATATTTCACTCAAAATTTTCATTTACTAACACATCAAATATCATATTTTTTTAACTGGAAAAAACTTCAACCAAAGTAAAAACACATACAGCCACACTTCATATTAATAAACAATTGTTCTTTATTAGATGCTCTACTCAGGGTTGTTTTGTTGTGTTTTTGTTTTTGTTATAATACAGGGGGAAGGGCCATATCTCAATGAAGATAGAAATTTAATAAGAGTTCCTGTATGAAATATGAATAAGGACAGGGGTGCAGGAAGCTGGTTTCATCTGGGGGGGGGGGGGGGGGGGGCACAAAATGCCATGCCATAGATCTGAGAAAGACACCTGGGAGAGTGGCTTTAACTATCACTAGCAGTCCTATTAATGCACTTTAAGTCAATAGTACTGTTAGTAGTTAAGTAAATCTGTGTGAGATCCAGCAAGTGTGGTATAAATCAAATGACAGTGAAACAATAAGATTTACGGTGTGATTATCACAAAAAATAGCTATAATTATGAAAGTATGAGAAAATAAAAAAATACTGAACCATTATGATAAAGCAAAAAATAATGTATTGAAGAACAAAAATGTTACTCAACGCCAAAAAACTTCTTTCTTCTGTCATTAACTGCAATAAACTCATTTGCTATTTTTTGTAGATCAATGTTATCAGTTCTTGTTTGTGGACATGCAAGAGCATGACATTGTGCTTCATTGTAGACCTGAGAAAATTCTTCAATCGACGCATTGCAGAAAATGTCCGTTCAGCTGTGGCTGAAGTAACAGGAATTGTGAGCAAAATAATATTTTGCTCACAATTCCTGTTACTTATGTAGAAGTTGGTAAATATCACTAAACATTATCTTGGAACTTCCAATCATAATTCATTAAATCACACCCAGTTCTCAGACTTGTTACGGACTTGATGACCTGAGTAGAATTTTCTAAGTTGAATGTTTTTAATAGACTTGTTACGGACTTGATGACCATCTGAATCTGCACTTTCAATCTAGAAATATTCAAATCTTTGGAATAGGAGAAAATTACATCCGGAAGCTCAAAGTTTCCTTTAAAAGCATCGAGTAAAGATTTTTCTAAAGCAGCTGCTATCGGCATACCACGTTCTTGTTTAAATCGGCTATTTATTTCTCCCTTTATTGTTTCCAGTGCTTCATAATACTGCTGCTTGTGGAAGGATTTAGCATCTTCAAATCTATATGCTTCACTCCCATCGTCATATCGTTGTGGCTTTCTCCTGTATCGAGGCAATGCAGGTTCAGATGTCAAATCTCCAGATTCTTTAAGTACACGATCATAAAAAAGTTCAAATGCACTCTGTGATCTTTGCTTTTCTAAAAATGCTACAGCTAGTTCTGAACTCATCACAACCTCCTGTATAGTAGTATTCTTGCTCTGCAGTGTAAGAGAGAGCTGCTCTGTGGCTGAGAATATGAGATAAGCCAGGTGAAGTCCGAAAAAAGTACTAAATTTTTCCAGAGATTGCAAATAGCCAACAGCTTTCAGTGCACAATCATCCCTTCCACTAGCTTGAATTTCATCCATACATTCTAATAAGGCTTTGTAGCTCTTTAATATAGCTTTCAGGGCTCATGCACGTACAGTCCATCGTGTGGGACATAGCATTCTAATGTAAGGGGCCTCTGGTGTCAGCTGCAGCTTTAATGCTTCAAACAGGTGTGATCTCTTTGGTGACAAATCAATAAAAATACCCAATTCTTTAGTTAGCTCTAGTGCTTCCCTGATAGGTAGAACATGTTTGGCAAGTGTTTGAAGACATAAATTTAAACTATGTCCAAAACAATGCACATATTATATCGCTGTAGGCTCATCTTTCTGTAACCTAGCAGCAACTCCACTGATATGTCCACTCATATTTGATGCTCCATCATAGGCTTGACCTCGACACTGGCCTAATGGCAGCTGAAAGCAAAGCATAAAATCTTTTATAGCAGCATTAGCTATTGTCTCAGCATCAGTTTTAGGGAGCTCTACCAGCTCAAGTGCATCTTCATGAATATCAAACATTTCATCAACCCACCGAAGTGAAATGCACAGTTGCTCTTTATTGGTTACATCAGTAGCCTCATCTGCAATAAGTGAAAATATGCTAGCCTTATGAATATTTTCCAGAAGCTGTAGGGTAACATGTCGGCCCATCAGAGCTATCATTTCATTAATTATTTCACTACTTAAATACTCTTTACCTTTAAGCCAGCTATTTAGTTCATCATGATCTTCACTACGCAGCTTAAGAAGTTGAAACAAATTACCTTCTTCTTGATCATGTCCTCTTACAGCTAAACCTTGGCGTAGTAAGAAACGCAATGAGTGAAGTTGAATCATAAGCATTCTACGGTGCTGCAGCTGCTCACTCTTCAATTGCTTGCTAAGTTGAGTATCTACTCCAGGAAACCTCATTTGATCAAATTTCATCACAGATTCTCTGTGACAGCTAGAACTAGCATGCCTTCTGAACCGTTCATGGGCTTTTTTCCAATTATTATAGCCATTTAATACGAATGCTTCATCCACATTTTTATCCTGGAGGCAACCTTTAGCAGAACAGTATCGGCAGAAGTAACAAAAAGCTTTAAAACTAGTGGTACAAAATTACCAACCAAGGATATCTTCTGTACCAATCAGTACAGAACTAGCGGACTTTACCCCCTTGTTTCTTTTTAGTATGATCAAGTACATGCTGGAGTTTCGATTGATAAGGTAAACCAGCTGCTACTGTAGCTTCTAAATCACAACAAGCTGCTGTACATTCCACTGAACATGACACTACCTCTGAGTCTACAGATGAATCAAGCATAGCAGCACAATCAACATCTGAGCCAGAGTCATCTTCCACCTCATCCTCATTATCACTGAAATGAAGGGGGAGAAAATCAAACATCAATCTTTAAATCTACTTATAGTTATACCCACCTTTCGATTCTTAGCCTTTTTTCTTACAAACCCAAGAAGATAAACTACGTTGCTTGGTTGCCATTGCACAGGATTACAGCTAATATCCTAGGACTGGTATGTGGTCCAGACAAGCAAAACCTCAGCTTTATTCAGCCTGTACAAACTGTGGCTTACTATCTTAGCTAAATCTGGGGGGGGCCTGTGCCCCAGTGGACCGTAGTACAATTTCATGTAAGAAAATGCTAGTTTTTAATTATTTTTTATAATTAGAAATATAAATAATATAATACAACAATTTTAAATGACGAACAATAAAACACATGACAAAATTAGATAAATAGAGACAACTACTGAACTTTTGGTTATTGTACTATCTGTTCGACAGTCGTGCCACACATCTGTATGTCAAAAAATGGTAAATGTTGTGGCTGATAAATCATCACAGTTACTTCTCTTGTTTGAGTAATAGAAATCATTCATTATCACGATTAATTAGGTTTTACATAACATTTGTAACAATGCATCCCTTTAGGGTACAGGTAATAGTTATTATGTACAGCGTGCGAATTTATTTTGTATAGTTTATCACAGGATAATACAACAAAATTGCAGGCATTATGTGTAACTTCAGTTATAACTGATAGATAATATTTTTGAAAGGTAAGTTTAATGTTTTCGGTAGACGAGTTAAGTGATCATAGGTAGCGGGGATAAAGTTAACAAAACTATGACAATTTGACAATTGACAATTGCAATTTGAAGTACTTAAATTCTGTATTCTATCAATATTATTCACATACTTAACTACACTTGCATTGTGTACATTATTTCAGCTAAATATTAAATCATTATACTATAATCAATAGTCTACAACAAATTACCTTCTTCCTCGTCAGCATAGAATGGAGCCTTTGGAGAATAATCTAATCGACATGGAGGTACACCTCCTTTATCTGACTTATTTGTGGTCTCATCTTCAACTGGTCTTAATTCAGGATGTGTTAACACTGTCTCTGGTACTAGGCATATTTATTTAATGGATAACATGTATAACATTACAATATTATAAAATTGATAGAATGTAAAACCTGATCTAACAGGACCATCCCTACAACATTGTGTAAAAAAAACTCAACAGAACATTACTCTCCTTTTATTCAGTAGTGTATGAATTTTAGTAGCAATTAACTGCATGCACAGGAAAATAATAAGTAAAAGTATTGTTTAAATCTCTACAGCATAATTCTTCTTTCTAAAATGTAAAAAAATTATTCTAAAAATATTTTTCCCAAGGATGGCCCAGCCCTTACATTGCAATTGTCATTAAATTTACAGTATGCTTTTTGATTTCTAAGTTTAGTTTAATTCTTAGCTGATTTGATTGGCAAAGCCACGAAAATGGTTATTATAGACTTAAGATTTGAGGGGAAAGTGCTATTGTAAGCTCAGTTAGACTACATTGACTGATATAAGTCTACCAGAGTGGGACACTTTGACTCCTTGTTTGTTGTAAAATAAAATTCCTTTTCATTACTCACAGCTATTCTGAATACTCCATTCAGAAATCAGCTAATTAACACTATGTGGCAAGACTATGAATATAATTAATGTGTGCAGTTCATAAATATTGAATTGGCCTATTCTGACCCCACAAAGGTGACACAAAAATAAAGCTGGATAGAGCAGTCAACAATTTTGTAATAAGCCACCACTATATTTTGGTCAGGATTCTTTCTGGTAACTATGTCAGCTTGAATCCTTTCTGTAACAGAATCATACAAGTGAGTAATGGCTGTTTTTGAAAATGCTTTCTACTTGATCCAATCCTGGCATTACAATGGTTGCAAATGGTAATAATCCTTTGCCATAGCAAATGTCAGCTATTGCCACAGTCTAGGTTAGTACTCTTTTCAACCATTGACCTTTGGTCTGGTGGTACACTATATCCATCCTGTGAGCACATGTGTGCTTCTATATAATCCTCACCAAATTCATTGTCTTTATTTTTTGTGATTCTTGCTGTCCTTTGATCAGCTCAAGACAGTCATCATTATTCTCTTTTAACTTACTAAACCTAGGTCAACTAGAAGAGGCTACTTGCAGGCTAGTTTAAAATGTGGCAGAGTGGTGTACGAAAACTAAGGAAGAGTGGAGTTTACACCCCTACTTTGTCAATATAGTGGACTCCTGCACTGATCCACAACCTAAACAGGAGCAAAAGCAATGAATAATGATCACTAGATTTCAAGGGCTTTGGGATTGTTTACAGACATTTCAGCACTTTTTTTTCCTTCAGCTGGAGAGAAGGGAGTTATCGGCAGTCCATTTTTCCACCAGTCTTTCCTCAACATAGTTTGGTCAGTTAGTGAGTTTTTAACATTCTATTCATTGATGAATGTAATATATTTCTGTACATTACTATACATGGATTAATCATATTAAAATACATATGTATTCAACTGTCTTACTAGATCGGGGTCAATTGAAGCCATGATAGACCGATGACTTGAGCAGAAGATGCTGTACCAGTAGCTGTGAGTACAGGTAGGATGGCCAACAAACTTGTTCCCACAAGGCAGGACTTATGTGGATTACATACCAGTAGCCAGGGCAGGATTACATACCACCAGTAGCCAGGGGGGTTGGGAGGGAGCTGAACCTGGGCTGGAATTCTCCCTGTTTCTCTAGATGTACTTCATACTCTGTATTGGATGGCCTAGAGGTGTCCAAGTAACCTAATAAACATTCATCCCCTAGGCTACAAAATTTCGCTGTCATATGGGCAAGAGTAAAGCTTGCTAGGTTACATCTCTTCTTTATAAAGTGTCCTTTATAAAGTGTAACGCAATGCACTTATTAATTAGTAAGATTAGTAGTATGGGTAAGAGTGCTATTCGATATTAATAGCACAAGCAACGGAGTTGTTTTTAACAGATTAGGATGGGAGCCCTCGGGAAGTATCTTAGAAAATTAATCCTAAAACACACAGATAGTGGGTGCACCATTATAGTGTCAATAGCGCTCTTAAAGCTATTGAAATATCATTCCGATTTGCCTCGTGTTATTTTAATCGCGTTGTTCGTGCTATTAATTCCGAATGGCTGTTTACCCGCGCTTTCACGCGCTAATAGTAGGCCAGCTTTATAAAAATCTTACTATTTCACTTAAACTACCCTGGCATTTCACTTTGTTCCCGTGCTATTTCTGCGATTTTTCCAATACATTTTTGAACGGGAAGTTCCCACGCGGTACAATAAATAACTTGTAGTACGATAAGGCTATTAATATTGCACTGTTTCTATACAGCTCACCGTAGTGGTTAGAAGCCCAGTTACTCGAAAATAATACCGCTTTTCTCTCGAATATCAACAATGTTTAATGAACTTATAGTTTTGAAGTAGATACATAGAACAAATTATAAGCTGGTAGGAGTTAGAAGCAGTTTCAGCTGTTAACTTCAACTTCTCAGGAGTTTTTGGTGCTAATTTTTTTCCATCCCTGTTACTGTTGTGATGGATGAATAATATATATGGTATTTGCACACCATTAAAAGAAAATGTGAATTATAACTTTTATTGACTAATATTATTTTCTTTCTACAATAATTTATATTTATTAATTCGGCTATTTATTGATTTATTTAAAATAAGACCTGAATCTAATTTTAGATCATAGTACTTTGTCTAATCTACCTCAACAGGAGAGAAAGGTGCTGGCATGCTCTTCATAGAAATAGATGAGCTCGCATTATGAGAAGGCGCAACTCCTTGGTTCTAGGTACAACTGGCAGGTTCACAACAAAAGTGCAGAGCAGAAGACATGGCTTCCTTGCTCAGAATAGTAGACCTTTGAAGAATACTACATCCTGGTTGTTTAGAAGAGAAGACATGGCTCTCCAGTAGAGAGGTCAATGAGAAGCCACAGCTCCTTGGAGGAAATTTTTTAGAAAGTGAACAAAAAATTATTGATTATCTGCACTGCCGCTTCTGCCCTGCAGTACTGGTAGTCATTTGAGGTTAAAGCTCTTAGTGGTAAATTGTCTGCTACAGTCAATTAGTAGGTGTTCAAAATGTGCGCGAGTGCGTACAAGGGTCAGTTTGCGGAGAGTAAATTGGATCGAGTTACGGGCAGGTTTTGTCGTATTCTAACGAATCACTTAATTACCGCAGGCTCCGGTGGTACTGCACCCCTAAGGACGGCTAGTAAAGGCTAGCGGGTGGAGCCATAAATTTAGAAGTTTATGTTTGTGCTTCACAAGAGTGATAAATTCCTTTTGAAGAGGATCCAATGCCGGCTCGGTACAAAAACGCCAATCTGCTCCTCCTATCTGCTCCTCCTATCTATATAACTAGTGATGAGCTAGAGCACAAATGGCGAGCGAGCCTAAAACTACACTATCGTTAAACGATTGATTTTAACTTTTACCGTATTACGTTAAAGGCATTCAATGCTATAGTAACCACTCCCTGCAACTGTTTGAATTGGGGGAAAAAAAGCGACAAAATCAAGCCACGTTATTTAAACTTTTTCTTTGTGATATTCTTAGCAATAGTTGTTGTCAAGTCCCAATGAACTTTCACATAACTAGCTGCAGTCGCTATGACTGTTGCATGTTTTGTAATGTGTGCTTTTAGCAACTAGTGTCTGTTGTGTGTTCATTTGTGTTGTGTATTAGTTACGTGTCTCCCTTATTTTTATGTCACTTTTTCTATGGGCTGAGCCCTGGATATATTTACCCTTGTGCCTAGCTCAATCACAGAGTATTTTCTCATGAACCATTGCTTTACTTGGATAAGACAAAAACCTAAATTTCTCTGGTTATTAGTCAGGTTGGGTAAACCGGTAGAGAAGATTCTCCTAGTGTGGTTTTCTCAGCACTTGGGAGTACCTGAGCAGCAGAGGAGACCCACAGTTGTAATGCACAATACTTTCACACAACTGAACATACCTACACGAGACTTACATTCGTGGACAGTCTAGTAGACAATGATTTTCAAGTATATACTGTTGCATAGGGCTTATAACTATGACAAACAGCGTATTAACTTACCACCTTCACTAACTCAATAGAAATGAAACTGTTGTAAGTTTTCGAGTTATAACTGCACCCACAAAAGAATTCAAAACGATAAATAATTCAATTTCTAGGGTGATAGGAGTAATGATCGATATACTAGAAGATTCCTGTTTAGTGAAGTTTGGGGCAGGGTGGGCCAACAAGCAAACACAAAAACACAAAAACACGAGAAGGTCAAAGTACAAAAGGCATAAGGACGTCCCGCATAATGTAAACAAATATCCCCGATTTTCAATTGAGTTACCCGGGTAGTGTCTCTCTTGTTCGCCAATATTATGCTTGTGCGTCACGAACGACCGCGGTGACCGACGGTGTGCCATTCATGAATAATTCATGAATAATTCTTGAAGGCGAATGCACGTAAGAAGGTAAGGTCAACCGTAGCTAAAAAGCAGGTGGAATTGGCGAGGTACAGTGTAGGTTTAAAATGGAAGGGAAAAGAAGGGAAAAGAAGGCAAAAAGGCGAGCGATTAATTGTAACTAAAAAGCGGGTGGAATCGACGACTAAATGCTGGAGTTAGTTTCCAAAAGGAAGGCGAAAGTACGAAATAGAAGACATATGTTTCTCAAAGTAAGACAGAAATTTAAAAGCAGGAGAGATAGACAAACGAAAGGGGTACTCCATGGCTCAAGAAGAAGGAAAGGAGAAGTGGGTTATAAGAAAGACAGATAGTTTAAAAGAGAGCAGGAGAGGGAAACTTGTGTAACCTTAACCATTGGTAGAGAATGATAACTGAGCAAGATAATTTGTGCTACTGCATTCATACTTTGCAATACGTCAAAGTCAAAGACTTGCTAGTTTCAAATATTTCAGGGTGAATCCTTGCCATACTCATGTTCTAACTGCAGACCAACCATTATTTGCCTTAGCGAACACATATGGAGGACTTTGCTCAAAAATAGAATCTAATGGTAATTATACTGGGTGTCCCTCACATTAAAGTATTTGTACTTAGGAAGCTTAATAACTTTAATGAATGGAGAGTAACATGACCATTACTGAAGGCCAATAAACTATTGGCTCTCCTCAAAGCAGCTGAAGGTGAATCCATGGAAGGGGATAGAGATCTCAATCAAACCCATTTGACTCATGATTAGGATTACAATGCTGATATCCCAGTACTGTGTTCCTGCTGCAGAAGTAGGATTATGATCATGGTTATCAACTGTTGATGTATATGAAATTATTCTGTTACATGTAACTGCATGGCAAAATGAAGTGGAAGTTATGGTTCCTGCTGAAGTGCTTAAGAAGTATCAGAAGCTTCAGCAGGCCTTCCATGCTTGCCATTGTTGAAGATAGTAAGTTAGGATATAGAGACTGCAGCTTTGGAGTTACCTCTATGTAGTTTGGACTCTCCAAGACCACATTTAGAAATGAGTTAACATACATTATTATTGAGTTAGAGCATGTACAAATTACCTCCCTCCCTTTCCCCCCAACTTATTTGGTGATCGAACTGAGTCTGGTATAACTCAACTTTTACTCCACCTTACGAGGTGCTGCCAAGCGGCATTTAGCAACCCCACAAACGCCGAAGTTTTGAAATTATGTCTGGTAAAGGGTTTCAATGCCACAGTAACCAGTTGCAGTAACAGATAATTCCAGCGGAACACTTGACAATTCACACATATTTTCCACATACCAGGGTTGTAGGAGGTGGTGGAGGACGGTGCAATTACCCTTCTACAATTGGACAAGGAGGCATTCCCACCCCCCACCCTACCTCTCCACTTTTTGGATTCTATGACTTAGCTGAATTTTAAAAAAATTATACAGCTGCATAGCAACAAAATTAACCCAGCAAACCTAAATTCATTACCATCACCTGGTAGGTATCTTATCCTGACCAGATATACAGCTCACACTAGTGGGCTAAAGGACTTAAACTTGCCCTGCTGTCTACTATTAAAATAAGTGTCAAAGATTTTACAGGCTAAGGATCTCACACTTCAGGAAACTATATACTTTGCTTTTTCTTATAAACATCTAACCTTGACCTTTTTTATGATTGTTTGTTAATAATTGGTTGAAAACTTCCCAATTGAAAAACCTGATTTGCCAGATATCACAAAACTTTTAGAATTGACAGTTCCAGTTCCCAAGAATATCATCACACTGTTATCTGATTGCAAAAAATACAGGATACAAACTTTTATCCCCAGTTTTTTAACCTTGGTCTATGTGAGTCATGTTGTGACTGAGTTGCCTCATTATGTTTTGTTCCACTTGCTTATACTTTTGTTTGTGTATTTTAGTCTCATAATTTATTTGTTGAATGAAATTCTCAGGCGCAAAGCCATGCATGCCAATGGAGTGCTTGCCACAACCGCTTACCAGTATGCCAGAAAAGCAGGATAGTATCAGAGGTACACTAACAACTGAAAGTGACCACTTTAGCTGGCATAATAACCAAATTGTTAATGTTTTGGCTAGATCAAGCTTTTTTAAGCAACGAATATTCGATGGTCAACCTCTAATAATCCACACTATATAAGGATCTTCTTTATCAAGCAAGGGCCATAATCTTAATGATATACAATGTCACATGATAAAGACCCTTTAGGCTATCTTGTGATCAACATGTTGAGAGAATAGGGGAGATGTCAAGGAAAATTACCATAATTGAATTTACAATAATAATTGTACTTGGGTAAAGTTGAGTACTATTGTTTATTACATCTACCATTTTACAGCTAACCTACTTCAAGGATGCCATTATCAAAAAAGTATTTTTTATTTTTTCTATCCCCATAGCACTCATACACTCCACTGTCATTTAGCTGCAAATTTTTAATCAGTAATCCTTTAAACTTTCTACCACTTTTCTCCATTAAGAATTTGACCCAATTTCCATGTGGAAGTTTCCATATTCCATGTGAATAGGCAGTGCAATGAAACAATGCTGTGGATCCAGCTATTGCTGTATAGTGTGAAGGATGCACATGTTGCCTTGCTCTTTCTAGTAATATCAAGATAAAATTGTATTTAATTAAGGTTACAAAAATGTTGATGCCTCACATCTGACATGTGTATTGGTGTACTTACAGCCTATATATCTTTTTCAGGTAATCATTCATTGTAATTAATAATAATATTCAGTAATAAGGAATTCAATGGAATTCCAATTTTTTATTGCTATTCTGCGAAAATTAAATACTAGAATCAACATTCCAGAAATGATATGTGTACTATCTCCCTGCATGTTCTAACAGTGAAATAGATAGATAAAAAGCTGCAGAACAACGAGGAAAGGCATAGGTGGGTGAATAATGTGATATTATTACCTTGTAATCTCATCAATCACTAATACCATCATAATCAAGTGCAATAAAATTATCTATGCAAATTCTTGACGATACTGATGATTTAAAAGGACTCATATGGTAGCAAAAAATATAAAGCGATACAGATGACATAACTGGTCAATTGATAAGGCAGCCAAGAAGATAAAGCTCAAATAGGCTTTGAAATGGATAGGAACATTTATAGCTGTCACCAGTAATATTCATGTTATAATTTGCAGCCAATTTATTGAACAGCGTAAGAACAGCTGGTTACCCCAATGTGATAGAAAGCTATAAGTTCTTTTGAATCTCTGATTGGCACTGACAATGCTATTAGAAGTTATGTTTGTTTGTTTTTTAATTACCTATCCAAAAGGCAGGTAAAAATTACTTATCTAGAATATTTGGTCCAACTTAAATTTTAGTAGGTGTGAAATTAAATATTCACAATTTTACTGAGTTCCCCACTGTTGACATATTTCCAACAAGTAATTTTATATCAGTTGCTACATGCCCAATAGCTACCTCTATAAAATATATATGTACTTGATTGAAAAATAGGCATTATTGTCTAACAAAATATTAGCTATTGTCCTGCACACTCTTTCTCATCTTCATTGTCTGGAGTAAAACTTCTGCAAATTCTTTCTCACTTGTAATATGAGCTATAAACCTGTTCCACAATTTATTACTGTAGGTTATTTGCAGTCCCAAATAAAATTTGTGGTATGGCCATAATAATAGTTGTATTTAAAATTCTGCTGTATATTAATTTGTTCCTTTGGTGACTAAAAATTGCTAATATTATCAATACTACTGATGTGATGAGATTACTAGTTTTTCAGTATTCATTGCAATCATATGGATATAATAAAATTGATGGAAATTAAAAATTAACAGATTTAATATTATTGTCCAATAAGCATTAAAGTACACTTTGAAAGTGTAACTTACTAGCAATATTAACTCTTCCATAGGAATAAAATTGTTGATTCTGTAGTAAAGTACCATGGCATTGATATACCCCTTCGTTATTTTTATCAGCATTAATGATTATAAGAGTATTGTCTGACTGTAACACATTAGGAGGAAAGCTGGCAGAGTCTTTAAAAGTCCACATAGCGACATATTTGGATGTGCACCTAAAAGTCCCATTTTCTCCTTTTTTAAGCCACAACACTGTTGGATTAATTTTACTCTGATCTGTTATGTCAATAGAAAAAGTTTATATATAATTCAATGGATCATAATAATGCTTGAATGAAATAGTGAGCAGCAAATATAGATGTTCCAAGAAACTCTAGAAATAAAATAGCTTTGACTTACCATATATTCTTACTTGAATAACATTTATAAAATATTTTTTTCTATCAAAATATTGACCATGGCAAAAATATTTTCCACTGTGATTATAATCTACATTCTTGATAAATAGTGTGGGGTTTCTATCTTCTAAACATTTCCACTCACTGTTAATTTTCCTAAACCATCTAGTTTCACTGACTGGCTTGCAATTCAGTGTTAGATTTTGTCCTAGTAGTAATTCGACAATGTAATCGGCTCTTCCTGTTTGAAAATCTATAGCACATTAGGATGGTTATATCCATATTGTATATGTAGTATATGTAGTATAGTGCTGGTGTTAACAAATTTTTTCTTCATAGCATTTGTGTTTTTTACTTGAATTGCTTTTTTAAAATAATACAGAAGTAAAAAAAAGTTTGGTCACCACTGGAATCGAGCTCAGGGGACTGTTAATGCACAAGCGCTCTGCCACTGAACTACGACAACAAGCCTGCAAACACTTCAATTCTATATTGGCACTGTTAGGGGGTACTGCTACACTACAGTAATGCTCTCAACAGACCAAGGGACGTTTTCTTTTTTCAAAGATTTATTTTATCCTTGAATATTTTTACTCTGCTAATATATGACTTCACACTGTTTTCCCCAAGCCTTCATTTAGTCATTAGATGTAATCTTTCTCTTTTTATTTTATTGTACTGTGCAAGCTTCAGAAGAGTACTTTGTGTAAATTATATATTATTATGACCTTATTAATTGAAGTATATTTGACTCTTTGTAATAGCTATATTATTATTTAGTTAAATGTATCATATCATGTCATGCTAAAGAAAATTAAGAGTATAAGAATGTTACCTCCTACATATAACTCTGATTGATTCCTAAAGAAACTTCCATTATTGTGTTTTCCAATACAGATGTAAGTACCAGTATGATTACTTCTTAATTCCTCCAAACTAATTATATAAATATTGTCAACAAATGTTTGGTGATTTATTATAGAGCTAGCTCTTTCTTCATGATAAAATTCAGGTATTTCTGCACTTGAACATGCTATGAATGCTTTTAATCCACTAAATGAAAGTTGCAACTTTGGAAATATGGCACCAGTGTCTGTATGTTGTTATAATGAGAAATTAACAAACTATTAAGGTTGGTACTATTCTTAACTTTTACCGAAAATGACTTGTTTGTTTTATATTCAATACATTAAATTTATGGACTAACAATTATGTGAAAACATTGAGCTTGAAAGTAAACATTATACTTTCTCTCACTACATCTTGATCAACTGCCAGTTAATTAATGTTAAATATGAAAATCTTACTGATGGAGTTGCCAAATGTTCTCCATAGAAGAAAAACAGCTACAATCTGGGCCAGAAATGTACTCATTTAGAACGGAATGGTGCACTACGTATATCCCCTCTTCTTCCTTAACAAGCTCTTCTTATTACAAACATTAGGGTATATTGGCTGCAAGCCAATAAATTCGAACGGTTAAATACATTAATGAACCCAAAAGGTCATCCTCTCGCACATTTGGTCAGTTTACAATTAAATCATTTTGTACTATTGGCGTCCTTTCCGTTTGAACTACACGCGTTATTGTTTTTTCCCTCTGAAAATATAGAGTAAGCAAAGGTAGATTAGAGAGTAGTCATAACAGTAAAGCCCCAAATTGAGTTGTCGTCGCGTAAAATCCTGAGAAAGTCCTGAAAATTCGTGTTTCTTCCAAAATTCACTTTTATAATTGTTGATTTAAAGATTGAATCAGTGTTTTCCCTCCATGTTACCGTGGGGCAAGATTTAACACGCTAGAGGCGTCAATTTTAACAATATGCCAGATCCCTTTTTGAGGTGATGATAACATCTCTCTGCTATATTATCTCACTATGGGTAGTAGTAAAGAATTCAGGTGAAATGGTTGTAGTAAAAATATCGTAATCTGCATGTTTAAACATAGCTATATAGCTAATGCTATAAAAAGCATACTTATCAGCTTAATAATCAAGGATAAAAAACTTACTGTAATCACCTTAATAAATACAAATATTTATTTTTGAATGTACCAATACTATAATTAGAATCGCAAGTCTCAAATACTATAAAGTTTCCATGTATTATTATACATTTTATTTGTATATGCATTTTTTAGAAATGATTCCTATTGGGACCATGTATCCCCCAATACAGCTGTTATACACAGGATCTAAGGCCAAATTTGTATGTGCTAGTGCTACATTTCCTAGGTTGATTGCCAAAGGAAGAGATGTATTTTATTGTACACATGAAAACAATGTTCTGGTAGACGATAATCTTTACACTTTCCAGCTACTTAATATCACTGAAGATGAGGGAGGAACCTATATTTGTTATGGTTCCCACAAAGATAGGACTCCTTTTGTTGCTGAATCATATTTACTTGTAGGGGGTGAGCTCAGTAAATTGTTGGTACTTTAGTAGACTATCATCATTACCAACACTTTTGTCACTTCATATTACACTTGACATGCATTGAAAATCATGAGGATCAAATCTTAAAAACATAGTCTTTAGATTTTATTTAGAATGAGATTCACATGCTCTTTACCCTATAGGTAGGTATATTAACATGTAAATTTAAACTAATATTACAAGCAATGAGGTTTGGTAGTAAATCCAAAACTTTGGTGAAATTACATGACCAGGAAATTTCTTTATGTTATTGAATAATAATGACACAGCCTTTGATTTTGTACAGGTTGAACACAAGTGACATGGGTAAAGAAATCCACTATAGCATTTTTAGTAAGACCTCTCTTTCTTTCAAGCAGGTCTTCTCTCAGTGTTGGATCTAGTGCTAGAGAGATGATATTAGGAGCTGAGCTAAGGGACACGTTTACATATTTGAAATTTCTTTTGTGGAACATGTGAGATCTACACTTTTCATGAAGAGCTATAGCTGCCATCAGTATAACATCCTTTATGTTAAAATAAATTTGTAACATGTGCACATAAGCACACAGTTGATTAGTGAGTATCATTAAAATAGCCATCAAAATGTCTTCCCCTCCCCTTCTTCCCATATCCCTTACATCCCTAATTGCGAGACCCTGCTGCTCTAACTCAACCGTCTGTTGAAAGCTGTGGGATCTAGCACATGTTGTTATTCCTTTTGCATAGATATGGACAATCACAAAATAAAGACGTCAAATAATAGACTTACACCAGGATCAATGCTTAAGATGAATTGTTTTTCAAGAAAAGTTAGATGGTTTCATGATCGCCTGAACCTGAAAGAACTGAATGATAGAAACATGTCTCTTACAATTAATTCCATCGCTTATGATGATACTGGTTATTATTATTGTTATGGTGAACAGTCAAATAGCACTAAACATTTTCTTGCAGTTGTACCTGTGCGAATATATGGTAAGTTGAACTGAATTCAGCCAAACTTTAGTATTAATGACTGTATATATAGCTCTGAGCTGCACTCACAATGATTAGGTAATAATATAGTGTTATTCAAATATAATGTGAGGATTACACAGAAGAAGAAAAACTTGTTGGGTAGGCATGAACTAGATGAGGTAATGAAAATTTAGTACATATGGAATAGATTGAATTATATAGCATTCAAGTAGACTCATTCAGTGTTTAAAATATTTATATATTAGGTGTTAATTAAATTTAATATTATCATTGGTTGGTCATGAAGTAAAATTCAGCCGCACCATTAAGGTTTATTCTCCAACATGATTCAAGAGTTATAACCTTGGTAAGCTTAGCTGATAAGGTAGCTCCAGGGGAGCTATTGAATTACATGCTGTGATACTATTCTGGAAGGTAAAATTGTTTGTTTGAATTTCTAAATAACACAGTGTTGTCAATTTAGATCAGTACAAAATATTCCCCAATGATAACTATGTTTTACATGGAGATAATTCTCTCATTTTTGTATGTTATGGTAAAAATGTGATGTGGATGTTCAACAATGATAATATTCTTCCAAATAATACATATTCACAAACTAGCTCCATTTTGTCTATACTTGAGGCTAGGAGAGAAAACAGTGGAATTTTTGAATGCTATGGAGAGTTGGCAAATAAAGAATTGTTTTATGCATTTGGAAATTTATTTGTGACAGGTATACATTTAAATTCTAAGTACAAAATAGATATATAATATGCTGCAAAATACACCTATTATCATTCATAAATGTTTATTGGAAAATTTATTGAGTAAGTAATTTGAAAAGTAATTAAACATTATATAAATATTCCTAGTAGTATTTTAGAGATATTTATAGAAGATTAATAACAGTTTTAAACTACTCTTGATATCAAATCGTGAAAATAGCTTTAGGGAAGACAATTATTTAATAATTACATTTGAAAAACATGGTATCCTAAAAATGCAATGCATTTCCAAGCTTAATTTTGTTATTGCTTGTACCTAGATGGGTTGAGACTGGTCCATAAGTATTAAGATAGATGATTGTATACCAAAACTGAATCATGTACTGAGGAGGTACAACTGCAGGCCCTTATGCAGAGGGAATTCAGGTAGGTTCAGCTCAATCCCTCTCTCAAAATAATGATATTCATAGTATCAGTTATGACTGAACTGACTTATCTCATCGTTTATACATTTGCCTTTTTACTAACCACAGTAATTCATACAGAGAGTAAATTGATTCAGTAGTGACTAAAATGAAGAAAAGCATCAATTTCAATAAACAATAAATATACTACAGAAATTAATTTTATATAAGCTTAATAGTCCAGGCTAGAAATCCAGATTTTTTGGCCAACCTTGTTTTTGTAAATGAAGTAATTTTTTTTTTAACTTATTTAGGTCAATTTATACCAGCCGAATCCAAATCTGATGCATGCCAGTTGCAAAAACTTGAGCATTTCTTGATAATTAAATTTTAAGATGCACCTTTTTATTTTGTGCATTTCAAAATCAAATGAATCATCTCATCTACCATTTTACTCTATAGTATTAGGCCATAGTAGCTTCTCAATGAAATCTCTTCTTCTCTTTAAAATAACATCAAAATTTAATCTGCTGAATTCCTGTATGTGCACTGTTATTTCCTTATATGGTCATTTCCCTCACTTTGTTTGTGGCATGTACTTGCTGACGCTTAAACTGGTAACATTATAGCCTAGTTTAGAACTAAAACTTGGTACTTCCTTCAAGAAACAAAAAGTTAAATAGTTATAGAAAAGTTAATCAAACTTACTTTAAATTAAGTAAGTAACCGTGATTAATAAGCATTTTAGATTGCAGCTCTCAAAACGGTGAATTAGTACAGTCCAAACAAACATCACATGGTGTCAGTTTCATACACAAGATTTTATAATGAGTGATTGAGATGTGCACTTTCTTTAGCCAACACTGAAGGTTTTATCAAATGCGTATTCATAATCTATACCAATTTCAGTCTCATACCATAGTCGAGGCTAGAGCACCAATAACCTTTTAGGATATAAAATTTTGAATTTAGTGACTATAGTTGCATTTTATGAAAATGAACATCATATAATGCCACTCTAAGGAGTACTACGTAAATGCAAACAGGCTGACTATGATATTGCTACATTTCAAACTAGAACAACTTACTAATTGTAAATTAGTGACCCAGCACACTTTAAACATATAAAATAATTCTTCTATTATAGATTTTCTTCCATTTGGTGTTGTATATCCTAAAGTACAGCTGGTGTATGCTAATTCACATGTTAATTTAAAATGCATTAGTGCTACTCATCCACGACTTGTTGCTAAAGGAAAAGATTTATTTTATACCTCAATGGAAAATACAGCAGTGGTAACCAATTCATATGAGTTTCAAGTTTTAGTATTGTCACAAAATGACATCGGAAATTATGTGTGTTATGGCACCCACGATAGTGGAAAACCTTTTGCAACCGAGTCTAAGTTAATACTAGGTGGTAAGTTTACACTCAATGCCATTGAAGCTGAAACCTGTTTGTATTTCTATGTAGAGAGTGACATGTTTTAAGGAGAGGCATTATTTGGAATAGTAAACTAGTTAATGATTTAAGTTTTGCAGCAGGGTCATACATACTATTATTTTGTTATAATTTTTCTTCCAGATAGAGTACCAACTGGTACACTTTATCCAACAATGCAGCTGGCTCATATGGGTTCCTATGCTTCTTTCAAATGTTCCAGTGCCACTACACCTAGGCTTGTTGTCAAGTGGAGAGATTTATTTTACAATGTGGTGGAAAATATTTACACTATTGAGAATGATCTTTATGAGTTTGTTGTTCATGATCTCACTGAACAAGATACCGGAACTTATGTTTGCTATGGAACTCATGAGAATCAAACGTTTTTTACAGTGGAATCACAATTACTCGTAGGTGGTAAGTTAGGTATTATCAATTATACTTTTTTAATGATAAATTTCAAATGGATTTAAAATTTTCACTTCAAATTTTTGTTAAGATAATGTTTCAATGTTAAGTTTCGAAAAAATACTTATGATTTAATAAATTTAAAGAGATTAGTAAAGTAGAACTATGGTAAAATAATGAAACCAATTTACAGGTACATTTTTCATATTAAACATATTTGCTAGTGAGAGTGCAGGGAAAAGTATGGCCAAGATTTTACGAAGTTCAAGTCGGAGATACTGTCATTTTCAATTGCAAAGCACATGGTATTGGAAGATGGTATTACGATGGGTTCATATTTGCCTCAAATGTTGAAATTGGCAGAAATTATCACAAAAGGCATGAATGGTTAAAAATACTAAATGTGCAGCAGCATAATGGGGGCGTCTACTATTGCATTGGAGAATTAGAAAGTGGATCATATTTTATAGACAAGGGAATTCTTAAAGTGAAGAGTAAGTCTTAATTATAAGTCAAAAATTTCCTTGGAGTAATATTTGCTTACTGTGAAATTTGAATATACCTATCATATCATATCATTCCTTTTTGATTTTTTTGTTGTATTATTAGCATGCCTATACATATTATTCACAAAGATAATTACACTATCCTGCCTTTTCAAGCAGAAAAAAATATGATCATGATTTTTTAATAACAATGCATGGTCTTTCAATAGAATTAAGTAACTAGCTATAAGAAAGTGTGAACTATAGAAGTGAAATAAGTCAGAAATCTAATTTGTATGGGCGAAAAAATTGAAAAGATCTCGATTTTGCTTACATATAAAAGCGTCTTTTTTAATACAATTGACAAACATTATGAAAGCTTACGTTAGAAGAGGCGTGTATATTGATATTGATTGCAATGTAAATCAACTTATTTCAGTGCAACATTCAATATTGTTTCAAACTATTGCTTTCAAAGATTGGCACTTATAAATTGAATGTGCTACTGCTTTATGTATTATGCACCTGCTTATACCAAGGCAAGCATACTTCTTTGTGTTGGTTGACATACTTTAATAGTTATTATTAAATTAAATTATATCATCTGTTATTCATCCAAACAATTCTTATGAATGCTTTCATAAGCAGAAGAATTGAACTGTTTTAGTTGTAAATTAGGATCCTAACAAAATGAGTAGATAAATGTTGCAATTTTAAGTAATATAACAATTATCATTTTAAGGCAATGAAGGTCTACAGGAACAAAGGAAAATAGCCAACAATCAATGACATCTCTTCAAATCAAAGCAAATTAATTGTACTTTTATTTCTGCTCTCTTATTATTATTATACTTATTATTTTTTTTTTTGTCCAAATTACGAACATTCAATGTTTTAATGTAATATGTAACTATTTTGTGCTGATTGTAGATAAGTAGCATACTTATGCTGAGATTTTGATTCCATTCCAATCTGGCTAATAAACAGTGAGTAAATATTATTTGTATCACTTGATGTGCCCAATTGAGTGGTGTTTCGGGTATACACACATCCAGTCACACAAAAGCAGCAGAGGTCGCTAACAGTATAACCGATTTTACAATAATTTAGTTATCCTCTCCTTAACTTCACTTTTCTTTTCACTGTCTTAAGGGTGCAGTACTATGGAGTGCCGTTTGTACCAAAATAAAGAAAAATTCTTACGTGTCAATGTCGCCGATTTAACAAATCGGACACACAGTTTCCTAAATAACGCACACAGTTTGCTAAATAGGGAACACGGTTTGCTGAATAGGGCAAACGATTTGCTAAATCGTGCGCACCGTAAGCCAAATCGTGAACACGGTTTGCTAAGTCGTGCACACTGTTTGCTAAATAGGAACACGGTTTTTTAAATAGGGAACACGGTCTGCTATGTTGTGCACACGGTTTGATAAATCGTGAACACGGTTTGCTAAGTCGTGCACACCGTTTGCTAAATAGGGAACCGGTCTGCTAAGTCGTGCACACGATTTGCTAAATAGGGAACACCGTTTGCTAAGTCGTGCACACAGGGTGCTAGATAGGTCACAGTTTGCTAAGTAAGTTTCACGGTTTACTAAATATGGCACACTGTTTGCTAAATAAGTCTCACGGTTTGCTAAATAGGGTACACGGTTTGCTAAGTTCTGCCACTTTTTGGTAAGTTGTGCACACGGTTTGTGAAGTTACTACACACGCTTTGTTGAATAGTGCATACGATTTGTTCAATTGTGCACAAGTTTGCTTAATCTTAGGGCAAAATACTGTAACCTTTGACCTTACTTTGAAGTATTCTTAGTATTGCACACCAAATAAGTGATGGCAAGTCTCTCCAATTCGGGCGCTGCTAGCTTAGATGATGTCACTGCTATATCAAGTGTAGTAGCTGCGGTTTTTTCAAGTTTGCCGTCATCCTTGAGCCAACACAGTGGTATTTCAGAGTTACAGTCATCAAGTAGGTAACTAGCTAACCATTTTATTTGAGTTTAATGCATTACAGATTTTTGTTATTGTGATAGCATACGATTTTAGTACGTATCTAATTGTAATGCCAAGCCGAGTCATTTTTCAATACAAAAAAGTGTGGTATTATTTTGAAAACCTTCAGCAGTGGAAAACTGAAATAATGATCTGATTGGTCACGGCCATATCTTCGCGACCTTGCCACACTTTTACCTGCTAGGCAATGTAGCGGCGAAATTCCAGGAAAACGATATTTTGCAACGGTGAGAAAAGTGGAAAGTATGAACAATAGCAGAACCAGGATGAAATTTTTTCTTTGATGGAAATGTAACACAAGATTATGGTCTCCCGAAATGAACTGTTATCATTGGCTATAGTATTAACATATTATGATAGCACAGAAAACTGTGGTTTTCGGATAAATAGCACTCGTGCGGCGAGAAATTTCACTGGCTTCACCTCATGAAAATTTTTCGCTCCAATCGTGCTATTAATCCAGAATACCACAGTTTTCAGTGCTATTATATCTCTAAATAGCACAGTAACTAAGTGGAAACTAAGTGAAATACTACAGTAGCCAAGCGAAATAGTACGGGCAAGTGCGCAAGAGTCCAGGTTAACCTTGGAAACGTACAGTTCGAGTAGTTTCTAGTTGGAGACAATGCCAGTCTTTACCACACAAGCTCTACTTGTATTAGAGTGGAATGTCTTTCAACAGATTAGGAGGAGCCATATGTTGAAAACGAAGTTCCACCGGAGGCTAATCCTAAAATAAGGAGATAGAAAGTGAACGATATAGTGTAGCTACAATGCAAATGACTTTTTAAAAAGCTGGCCTACTATTAGCTAGTGTTAGCAAGGGTAACCTGTGCTATTAGGGATCAATAGCACTCGTAAAGCAATTGAAAAAGCACTAGGCGAAGCCTCGTGCTATTTCAATCGTGTTACTCATACAAATTTCTAATACTTGTAGATATTCATCGCCTGGAAAGCCAAAGAAAGTTATAAATTATGATATAGTTGTACAAGAATATCGGAAGACTGGATGTAAGTAGGCAAACTTTATATCGACATCTCGAAGGGGAATCAGTCTCTGCCAAATATTCAGCAAACTCAGACCAAGATCTCGTTGCACTCATACAACATATATAGTAAACCATCCCAATGATGGTGAGCGTATGATTTTAGGGTACTTACGATCTAGGGAAGTGCATGTGCAAAGAGAACGTATTCGTGAATCAATACATCGTGTGGATCCCAAGGGGTAGCTAGCAGACATCATACGACCATCAAACGAAGAGGTTACCATGTGAATTTTCCTAATGAAATATGGCATATCGACACTAACCACAAAATCATTAGATGGAAGTTCATAATTCATGGAGCAACAGATGGATTTTCTCGAACAGCTACTATGATGAAATGCTCTACAGACAATCAAGCTACTACAGTATTGGAACATTTTTCTTGAAGCTACTTCTTGTTATGGATTGCCTCAAAAAATTCAAACTGATGGTGGCGGTGAAAATGCGGATATTTGGAGGCATATGATTGCACAAAGAGGGTCTTCAACTTCTGTAATTTGCGGGAAGTTCAGTTCATAATACTCGAATAGAGCGACTATGGAGAGATGTAAGAAAATCTGTTGTTGATCCAGTGCGAGTAACTTTATTTATGCTTGAAGAAGAAGGAAAACTTGACCCTGATAATGAAGTAGATATATTGTCTTCATCAAGCTTTCAAAGAAAGAATCAATATGAAATTATCAGAGTTTTGTGATAGTTGGAACAATCGCCCTCTTAGCAGTGAACATAATTATACTCCGCTGCAACTTTTCCATTCATATGATTCTATCCATGAGGGCAATAATGTGTCTCATGTTGCTGTCAACATACCAACCTGAACCAATGATGATGATATTGACTCTGATAACTCAGTTGTGACTCCATCTATTCCCAACTTTAGAGATCATGTGCTTGTTTCCACTAATCCGTTCAATCCTTGTCTACATTTAAAAATTTTAGTCGAGACAACACTGCTGACACATACTCATTTGGATGACCGTGCTATGTATCTGAAAATAGCCAGTCTGTTGGTATACATAACAAATATGGCCAATAACTGTTGCACATTTAGCTAATTGCATTTCTAATTGTGATGTTTGTAGCTGGCTTAGCTACTTGTATTTATGCATTTGAGGCTATTGTATTGATGTTGCTTGCTATTTTTCTTATTTGGAATAAGAGATGTGTTTATAAGGACAACAGTAAATAGCATAGTAGCTGTTGAAGAAAAAATGAATTTGACAAAGCCAATCTGTTGATATGATTCAAAATGCATGCCTTTAGTTAGATGCATTTGGGATCATACTGACCCCCATAGTATTCATAGGAGTAAACCAACATGCTGATAAACATTTTGATCGACATTACAATAAGTAGTATAGTTAGTTTTGTGAACTAGATCTAACGATGTTTCTTAAACTTGTGCAAAACCCACAGTGTTTGACAATGAAAATTCCATCACTTCTTTAAATTCTTTATATTCCTGCAATGACAGGGGCAAATTCAAATGAGGTCCACACGTACTTGCGGTGGGAAATGTCCTACTTCTGTCTTCAATGAATACAATTTTTGGAGGTCTTGGATAACCCATAGGTGGAATTGTGGGACGTCCAGTGACAAATGATAGTATAACACCAGCAGATATGCTTCCTGGTTTTTCTATAGAACATTATATAAACACTATATGCACGTACATGCATCAAGATCCCCCTCCCCTTTCAGAAAAATTCTGCCCCCCCCCAAAAAAAACCCCATGCTTATTACTAAACAAAGAGCCTTGAACTTTCATAATGTAGTGGAAATAGCAGTATTACAAGATCATGCTACGCGTATCACTATCCATGATAACAATGCACAAACAATATAACTTTTGTAACATTTAACCCTGAGCATGCATGAGCAAGAGGGTTATAGTAGTCGTTCTGTCTGTCTGTCTGTCAGTATGTCATGCTCTGATTGTGGAGATTAATGACAACGATTGATTTAGGAATATAGTTTGATGCCGCATTCTAAGCTAAAAATATATTTTCTTCCAGATTGCTGTTGACAAAAATTACTGACAGAGACACTGAGAACTTGATGCTTACAATTACTCTTCAATATCCCTTAAATAATCATTCCAGTTCATAATTATTGCCTCCTCTTCCTCTCTCACATTGCTTCCTTTAGGGGAGAACTCTGAAACCAGTAGATTCTGCAACTTTTGCACACTAATGCCTTGATTTTCATAAACAAACAACTTTTTCATTACTGTGGAACTTGATTTTAGTAAGTACAATAAACTTTGTGTATTTAATCCTTCAATAAACTGCTGCATTTCCAAACTGGACCTTATTAATACATACTCCATACAAACTTGCTTTATTAATTTAGGAATATCACCAGCTTTAACAAGTGCAGCAGGCTTCAGATATCCACATTCAGAAATAAACTTAAACGGATCTTGCAAAAGAAGGTCTTGTATGTAATGCTTCATCTGTGTCAGCTCCCCTAATCTGAATATTTGTAATGAGAGATAACTTACATAAATCAAAATCAATTAATTACCACCCTTTTCTAGCTGCAGTTTGATATCAGCATCAGGTAGATCGTCAATGGTTGGAAAAAACTCTCAATTCCATTCCATAGCACAAATAACTAAATACAGACTCACACAAGCAAGGAAATCCAGGTCCTCCATTAGCTAAAGATAATGCAATCAATTGACCAGCACAATAAAACTTCTTCTCTATCAGTGCTTGCGGATTGTGTCTGAATGATCGCTTCTCTGCAGTGGGCCTTGAAATATAATATTATCCTCAGATAAACACTGCAGAGCTAAATAAAAGTACTCTCTACGAGGACCACTGTAATCAACACTGGATTCCCCAATGAAAGAAACACATACTGATTTTTTTTGTTGTCAAAGGATTGCCTAGACAAAAAACGAATAGTATCTATCCATAAATGATTTCTTCGCACGGAGAAACGATTACACTCTTCAGTATCCATCGATATTGGAAACAGCTGAAAGTGAAGCTTCAATTCCTGTGATACATCTTCAGCAGTAACATTCTCATAACTAGACATGGACCAAAACTAATAGTCATATGCCTTGATGTAAAGTAAACCTTACTTCTCTGATTTTTCTAGTAAACTACTCTCAATCGCAGACTGAATCTCCAACTGATCATATTCATCACTCTCTGATGATGACAGTAAACATACAAATTCTCTAAAGCAAAGAAAATTATATAAAGATATTTGCAATATTTTTGATAGTGTATGGTGACTAGAGTAGTTTGTAAGGACTTATAAAGCCAAAATGTGATTTTTCGTAGGGTTTCAATGTGTTCTTTAAAACAGAAGTAGCTATAAAAATAATTCATACCATGGTATTGCAAAGAGGGACTAATTTGTACAATGACCTTCTACATCTTTTTTTTAATGATCTAGTTGTATTTCACATAATATATTAATGCTCATGTTACCGAATTTAAAATTTTCAAGAGACTCCTGGGACTATTTTTGTGAAGACAATAGAAGAATCAGCAAGTCTCTGACTGGACAAAGGTTTCAGTGATGATGAGGACTTCTGTCACACTACAACAAGAGAAGGCAACACATTTTGAAAGTCCATCATTTTTGTTCATTGATTTAAAGAGATTCCTATTGTTCATTTGTTCCAAAACAGGCAACAAGCTGGCTGCAAGACAAATATAATCCTAAACTTAGCTAGCCAGTGAACTAACAAACCAAGCTAGTTGATCATTTCTAAAAGAGTGACTGTATCAATGACTTACTGTAACTATCAAACTGTTGGAAACAGAAAAAAAAAAAAAAGCACAAAACGGCCTGCAAAATTATGTCTATACGCATCCAGTGCTATTTAAAGACATACCTGTCTAGTACTCTTACACAATGTAGGGTCTAACTGAGTAAGGCCTCCCCCATCAATGAAGTAAGCGGCCCCAACTATAACTTACTGCCGTTCAGCTGATCGCCACCATTTTCCACACCCGATGCGTACAAAATAATACCCCACAACGCGGAAGTACAATACACTGCTAATGGTGGGAAACACGTCTATTCAATGCCTCCTGTGTGCCTCACGAAGGGAGATTTTAGCTTCTTCGCGCGTGGTAAAGGGTCTCTAGCTCTAGCAACGAATTTGCTCTGAGAAACGCTTGCAACGATGTCTTCTCGGCGTTGGAAGAAGAACAAGCTCTTGTGGAGTTTTCTCAAAGCTAAAACAAGTAGCAGAACCGGGAAGAAGCGGACAAGGCCTAGCAGAGTTCCATTTTCTGTAGTGGAATCTCCATCTACAAGCTTTGCAGTTGGAATACAAGACAATGACGACATGGATGTGGAGGATGCAAGTGACTTTCACCAGGAGGATGATGTTGATGCTTCTAGTTCCACTGCTGAGCCTACTTGTCCTGGTCAGCAACGGTCTCACTCTGTATGGCACAGAAAGCAGCGAGAAGCATGGGATAGAGTTCGTCCTGGTTTATTGCAGTGCTTCACTACATCTCTAGCTATGCCAACTCAGCAGCTGTGTATGTATTGCTCCAGAAGTGCAGAGTATCGATATCAATATTGTTCATCTCTGGCGTACTACTGTGAAAGCTGCTGCTTGGCTCATCATAAATACTCCAATATTTTTCATTATCCTGAGCGTTGGGTTGATGGCCAGTATGTACTGTCTCCTTTAGATGGTGTCTCCATTCCTATTACCCATGATTGTGGTACAGCGTACAATGAGAAAATTACTGTCGTCTCTTTGAAAGGTAAATATATGTTGTAATGTATCCGCCACTGTAATTAGCTATTTGTTTTCATTGTCATAGGCCAGCATCATGGAATCTACATTACATCATGTGGGTGTTTGTCAATGTCCAAGAGGTTGCTTATGTTGGGTTTATGGCCAGCAACTCCGACAAGACCCAAACTAGCATTCACCATGGAACTCATGAATACTATTCACTACCTGGTTCGTGAATGTCAGACATCTTTGCATGAGTGTTGCCAACTTTTTGCGGTGTGTTGGAAAGCAGCAGCCCCAGGTATGTTTTAATATGTACATGTGAAATAATTATAATGGGATATGGTGTTATCCATTGCAGGACAAGGATATCTATAAAGTGTTGACCAATACATTTCCGCAGTACAGGTAAGTTTAGTCTCGCGTAGCCAGACCCTTTACCAACCCTAACCGCTACGCGGGGAAGGAAAGGGTCTGGGAACATACAATACAACGACCTGTTCAGCAGCACCCCAAAAAGGGTGCTCCAATTATCACATTCCAATGCTTGCGGTAGCCAATGACGTCACGGCCACGGCAGGGTACAGCTCTCCTGTTCATGCTGGTACGTTTATTGCATGCCAGGAGTGCTTATAAATAGTCTACGAAAACAACTTTACCAGTTTAATGAAGTCACGCAATGTTCTCACCCTCCCAGATGTGATGTTGACGTCACACAGTATACCGCAAGCTTGCTGGAATGTGATAATTAAGCACCCTTTTTGGGGTGCTGTTGAACAAGTCGTTGTATTGTATGTTCCCAGACCCTTTCCTTCCCAGCGTAGCGGTTAACGGTTGGTAAAGGGTCTGGCTACGCGAGACTAAGGTAAGTTTATGACGTATAATGGGAGAAATAATACACATGGTTATATAGGTGTTTCAGGAATGATTTGGATTTCACTGTGTATTCCAGTCCAAGGAGATGTCCAGCATGCCCCAAGGTCAGGGAAGAAGCAGTTAATTGTAATTTATCTCTAAATGAATGAATTGTTATGTGTTCAGTATTGATTATTGCATAAGTCACACGACTAATGATTATCAATGATTGTAAGCTAGTCAAAATACAGCATGATGGTGAACCTATCTTGCTGTTCTGTTTTATCACAATGATTAATTTACATTATATGTGTAGGCCGGTGAAACAGATTCAGTATTTTTATCACTGGATGCTAACTTTAGGCTATGTCGACGTGGCAAAGCTGGCCGTGTACGTACAGAAGATAGTCCTTTGTTGAAGAGTACGTACTTTCTTCCTCAGGGTGATGTTGACCAATATGTGGCGAGCAAGCAGAAAGTGGACAGCATGCCAGGAAAGGTGCTAAACTATAAAACTTTTTTTTAAGGTAATTATTGAGATTAATTTTAATAGACTCAGTGCAGTGACTTTAAGGCTGGAGATGCTCTGCGGTCAAGAAACCGTTATCATGCACTAGATGAGACAGCCATGTTTGGGGCAATTTGTCGCCATGACTTTCCTCTTCAGATGTTAAGTCTGAAACATGGTGAAAGGTATGATAACTAGTATGTTGTGTTCCTTTTATTATTATCTTAATTTGTAGACTGGCATATGCTGACTATCTGCTGTCAGCAATGATTGATCAGAATCGCTTACCAAACACTGTTAATGTGCTATATGACATCGGTTGCAAGTTAGTGGCTCATTGGAAGGTATGACTTTTTTGTTTTAAAATGAAAGTCTTATATGGTTATTGTGTTTTATTCAGGCACACCCGGGGAATTACCAACATCTCCTTGATGTGTGCAATGTTTCAGTGCCCATCTTCCATAGCTATGCTCACGAGTCGGCATGTCAAACGTCTTACAATCCAAGAAACAAGGAAGGGATGGGACTTGCAGACGGAGAAAATATGGAGAGGCTATGGTCCTACCTGGGTAGTTTTTGTAGGATGTCCAAAGAAATGTGGCTAAGGTTGAAAGTGGGTGTGGCATGATCAGATTGGTTGTTGCTACAACACATAACGAGTAAGCTAGGGCTAGGGCTAGGGCTAGGGCTAGGGCTAGGGCTGCAAACAGAACAGACCTTCTCAGTGATGCATTGCACCACTATTGTACTCTAAAGGAATCTAAACTAGGTGTGTGTGTGTGTGTGTGTGTGTGTGTGCGTGCGTGCGTGCTCCTCCATGATCCATCACCTCGTCGTGGTGGAGGGGCTTGAGTATACCAATGAACGTCAGAGCTAAGTCAACTGGAATCAATAGTATTCCTGGTAGGGTCACCCATGGTGAACAAGTTTGAGAGGATGTTCCAGACCAAGTATGGTCCAACCAAGCAGACTGGAATAGGGGGGTACAAGCCCAGGTCGTCGCCTGATGGTGCCACTTGGACCCACTTTCAGTCTGTTCAGCTACGAAGGGTTACCCTCCTAGCTTTTCATCTGCACTAGAGTGGGGCTGTCTATCCTGTAGCTCAGTGCTGGTTACTGGCTAACCAGAAGATCTGCTTGAGGTATTTGTATAAAATCCATATAATCTCGAGTTTACGTCCTTCTGTGCAGAACTCAGTATGGGATGCTGGTGCCAGTGATGTGCTGTGGGTGTGTCTGTCTTGCTTCCCCCTATCGTGGGGGTCCATGTGACCAATCATTGGCAGTGGAAGATCAAGTCGGAAGTCGTGTGTGTGTGTGTGTGGGTGGGGGGGGGGGGTTGTTGTGCGTGTGTGTCAGTGGGTTTATGTCTGTGCTTGGGTACACACACATCCACACGAAGGGTTTCTAATATGCCAAGTTAGGGTAATTTATTTCATTATTCCAATACTTCATGAAGATTTGTGTTTGGATTTGTATAGTGAGATCATGTGTTGATCGGTTTGTTCGTGCGGACAAGCAGTTTTGTGAAGCTGACAAGGAGATTACTAACACATTAGTAGCTGCTGGTCTCTCTAGTAATGATGCACTAACACTGTTAGATTTACTCAAATCAGAAGACAGAGGAAGGGAAAATACTAGTCGGGATTCAGATGTGTGTAAGTACTGACTTCTTTGTGTGTATATACATACATGTGAGTTTTTGTTTTTATTATTTTAGCTAATCAGAGAAACTGGAGGGTTGAATATGTCAATCTTCTTTCTAGTTTGAGCAGAGTCAGGTATGTTACACAGATTACTGTTGTCTGAAGTGGCACCATTACAAGTGAATGTGTAGGGAGAAGTGGGCTGATCTGGTCCAGATGTTGATAACTAGCCAGGTGTCCTCCCAGGCTTTGTCAGAAACTATTGAACAACTTAGCAGGCAAGTGGTGTGAGTAGTGTGTGTGTGGGGGGGGTGTTTTTTTTTGTTTTTTTTTATTAATTTGTCTTCTGCAGGCATGAAATTGACATTATGAGGTTTGAGGTGAGGCATCAAGTGCATGTACGATGGGAACCGCAGATGAAGGAGTATGAGGAAGCTTTAAAGATAGCCAATTGTAGCAAGCAGCAGGAACTGAAGAGTCAAATGATGGCTGCTGTTAGAGAGCGAGTGTTTTATCTTACTACGCTTAAACATCATGCAGGTATTATAGATTGTTTTTTATTAGGTATCGCTTATCATTAAAATAATTATTATTTTCATCATTGCAATATTGTGATTACATGAGCTTGACACAGCAGCAATTATACTTTGCAAGTTAGAAATATCACTTATGCTCCAGTATGTAGTTGCAGATGGAAAAATTGCTTGGATTTTTGTTTTAGTCGATTGAAATCAAAAATATCGTGCAAGTTTGTTCTAGTTGTAATGAAATAGAGCTTATATTACAATGTAGTAATGTAGTTGCTGGCCAATGGTCAATCTTTGCAGTGTGTGTATTACAATTTGACTAGATGAATTTCAAATGATTTGTAATTATGCTTTAGGTTTGTTGTTGTTGTTGTTCATTAAATTTACGTTATGTACATAGGTGGCCAGAAGCAAGCATCTCGAGTCAGCAAGATGATTCAAATGTGTACTCACAAGATCAAGAAGCTACTTGAAAAGTACAAGAACCTTCAAGTCGAGTATGGAGAGGATCTTCAGTTGGGCATAGCCGAGGTGCTTAATTTGGAGTCTCCATTCTGGAGAACCGAACATTCTTATTCTGTTGTCACTCCTTGTGACAGACTACCAGCGGAGAGTCAACGCCGCTTACTTGAGCTCAGTTCTCTAAAAGATAGAGCGCAAGAGGAAAAACAACTTTGCATTGGCGATCTGATTCAAATTTATGTCTCCTATCGTGAGAATTTGGATGAAGTCAATTGCAGAATAGTACAGTGCCTTCAACAGCATGACAACCAGCTCATCCACCTGCTCCCTGATGACGATGTTTTTATCTCTTTGGAACAGTCTGTACACTCTCTGCCTCGTCCAATTGCTGGTGAAGTTTCTGCACTGCTGCTTACTCGCCACCTTTCAACTTTGACAATGAAGAGAGCAGAGCATGCACTTGGCATTATGGCCAATGCATATTGGACTAACACCTTGGCTCCTACAGCCATCAAGGAATGTTGGGCTGGCTCATATGGGTGTTGCCACTCTTGTGCCAGTGATTTGAGTGGAGCTGCTGTGGATATTCTAGAGAGGCATGCTACCCTTATTGCTAATTGCAAAAGTAGTGCCAGTAGAAGACATTAGCAGCATGCAGATATCAATAATTAAATTAATCAGCAGGTGATATAAGCAGCAAAAAGGATTACTAGGCTGTGGGGGCATGTGGTGTATCCCCAAACACACAAGAAGACTTCCAAGGGTACTGTGTATTTGCACCTGTATCTCTTTCCATTTGACCTCCAATGATAATGCTAGGATATAAAATATCAACCCTTTTATTGTGGTATCCATATCACTTCATTTATTGCTCATGAATAACATCACAGTTAGGTGGTTCCAGGATTCTGAAAGCTGAACTTCAGATGAGTAAAATGCATACCAGATAGGGTCTATGTTGCAACTGAGGATTACATTTGATTACAGTTGAACTCAGTATTGATATGATTAAAATCCTCCCCTAACATTGGATGGCAGTAACACATAACTTGTCCCAACTTTTATTTACTGAGTGTGAAGCGTGACTGTTATTATAGCAACATTAAGATTGGAACTATACGTCTAAAAATACATATGAACTCTACACTAGTGGCTACTGATCTTGTTGCATCATTGAAATCGAAGTTATAAACACTGCTATAATAGCAAGATAAAATAAAATAATGCTTGTTACATCAATTGAACATTGAAATAAAAAATAAAGTAAAATAAAAATTATGAATCACAAAATGGTTCTCCACTGTCCACAGAAGCAACATTATCTTCACCTTCAGCTACACAAAGAAACGAAAATGATTCTAGATTGCTGTGAACCAGGGACAGCTCAGACGACTTGTACAGTGCCGGTTGCTGAAAGGACACTCCTGGAGGAAGACCAACTGCCACACACCTCATCTTGTCCGAGTTGGAATATGGAATTCTGCCATCACCACACACTGCTTCTACAAAGCAACAACAGTATTAACATAACAGAAGAAGTAAATTTTAATTTATATTTTATGACTTTTTCCATGAAGAGGCAAATAAGTTGGGCCAAGATAGTAACGACTTTATATACATCACATCTATTTGACTAAACCACAAGATCCAACCATAAAGTGGGGGAGGGGATTCCATCAATTTATTTTTATTTTTATGGATATCTCATGGATTCCACAATGGTCCCAACCCGTCATATCTCAAAATATAGTGCATAGACACTTACTGTATTTTCTCTTCCAATCAGCACGTACTTCCTCCAGCATCGCATCATAGTTGAGCTTTTTCTTCTTTTGCTTTGGGAAATAACTTGCTCCTATGATAAACACACAAAAGGATTAAAAGTGCAAATGCACTAACTAATCGGATGAAGTTTAAACATGACTGCAAAGAAATGTTAATTAAAATTGGCAAATTTTGGTGGCATAATTTCATACAGAATTATTGCTGGAGGGGAGTACTTAGTTTAAACTATCACCTCATGTAGTTTATGTAGTTTAACGTAGTTAACGTAGAGTACACGCATACTTACCCCAGGCAGCAGCCTGGGGTATGACTAGGCAGGAATAGGGGATGATGTAATTGTGGGAGCAGTGGCTCCTGACATGCGCACGTACGGTAACTGCACGTGAGGCCGGCATCCTCGTGTGGTGTCAGTCATTCAGCCAGAGCCGAGAGAACCACCAGGTGATACAGCTGTAGCAGTAATCCAAGTGCTTCCCCACCACCATCCCCTTCATTCCTCCAGTTAGTATTAGTAAGTTCCACCCTGTTGCTAAGGGTGTGAAAATGGGCTCATGTGAAGGGGGGACTTGCCGACGCTGGACTTGTACTTGGAAAAGCGTCGCCGCGTCTCTCTCACCCCCCAAAGCGGCACAGAGGGGAGACCTGCGGACAAGCGCCATCTGCTGCTCAAGGCGGCGCAAGACCGCAGGACGCACGTGAGCCCAGACTGCCAAATTGGTGAGAATGTTGTATATGGTTAGCCTAACCCCCAAGCGGGATCGTAGTTAAATAGTGCTTACTGGATTTGTATAAGAAATAATGACGACAGGCGAATCCAAATACAGTATTCATAAATGACACAATATTGGATACACACAAGCTTATTCTGCAGCAGGAGGGAGTGTATGTTCTCTTGTTTTTACATAAGACAGATCAGATCATAGTGATAATTTCAATGGATCCCACTCTATATTAGGTACTGAGACCTAGGGTACTATCGTGTTTAGGGTCCCGAACGCCCCAGGCTGTGGCGTCCTGAGCGAAGCAAGGGTGTTACTAAAGGGGCCCGAGGGGATCCTTAACATGGTATGGTAGTACCCGACGGTCGAAGTGTCTAACTGATTTAGAACATAGCAACCACGAACTGTTTCCAAGCAGTAGTCATGCCCTCAGAGGCAGGCCACTACATATAGAGGCCCTCCACAGAGGCCACTACATATAGTGGCTCTGTTCGGAGGCCCTACCAGAATCAGGCCCTGCTACTCAATACACGGTCACATATAGTGGCTCTGTTCGGAGGCCCTACCAGAATCAGGCCCCTGTTACTCAATACACGGTCACATATAGTGGCTCTGTTCGGAGGCCCTACCAGAATCAGGCCCCTGTTACTCAATACAAAAACTAAGGCGCTATGTTCTAAATGAGAATTATGGCATTAATTACACTGTGTCACCTCATGTTTGTGAAAGATCCAATACATTGTTTGTGTGTAACAACTGCTACATGATCCGAATAAATACCACAGACAACATTATGAACTCGAGTAGCTGCATGTGTGAGAAATATTACAATGAGAACAATCCAGCTATTTTTATCTAGATAGCGTACAAGTGCACTTACCACACATGTATTTAAAAAAGTATCTTCTACTGGCCTCTTCCTTTCCTCTTCACACTCAAGAAAGCCCTGAACTGTTTCTGAGCTGCACATCACTTTGTGGTCCCCCGTAGATGTGTTCAAAACCAAAGTATAACCTTCATACCCCAATGCTGATAAACTCTTGAGCTAAGGTAAACAAACATAACGAATAACTTCACAACAATATTTTTCTTTTAACTTACATTTTCATTTATCGATTGGGTTAAGTCCCTCACAAGCTTTTTCTTGGGGACATCCGTCCATGTACTCAATTCACTTGCCTTCACCCGCCACACTTGCTTCTCCTCATCTGCTAAGCTGGACCACTTCTTGGACAGTTCAGACATCACAGCACTCTTGTCTACTAACATAGCAAAAATTACTACACACAACTAAACAATTTAAGATAGCTGTTGTTACTGACCTCCCGATAACTTCCGAGCTTCAGCACTGCAGAATAGTTGAAAACCACTGCGTTTTCGAGGCTTCTTGACTTTCGTGCTAAATGAAAGTACAAATGCAAAAAAAAAAACAAAAAAAAATGAATCGGTCCAATTGGAGTTAGGCAAACAATAAAACATTGACCCTAGACACACCGTTAATTTCAATGAAAACTTCTGGACTAATGGTATATTATTCCATGCCTATAACTTGTTTCATAAAAAAAATATCAAAAGAGCAATGAATTACTTATTACCCTTGTTGTATAATATGGGGATGATATTTTACTCACATGCCATATTTTCACTCGCCTTCGGCTCATAAAAAATATTTCGCATGGTCACAAAATATTTCTCTATATTGTACTCTGACCCATGCAATAAGTATTTTATAAGACTTAAACTGCAGCAGGGATTCATACAGGGGGATATCCCCCCAAACACAAAATGCTCCCTAATAGAAACAAAAGAATAAAAGGTGTCCCCCCCCCCCCCCCCCACGCAAGCCCAAGATTTCCCCTCCCAAACATTTTTTTGGACGAATCCTGTATGAATCCCTGTGCAGGTATTATTGATTACAATGAGATTGGCCAAATTATTTTCTGCATTCCGTTATACAGTAGAACCTCTCTTATTAAAAGTGTAATGAGACCATGGGGGTGCCCATAACTCTGGAAATTCCTGCATTTCTGAAAGAAAACGTCAATCAACCCATTCATTTAATTTACATTGTCTTGGTTTAACTACCAGATAACATATAGGTGCTATATATATACGAAAATAAGAACTCCAGTTTAGAAAAGATCTACTGTACCGTTGTGACACAAGGATTTCAAAGGGGGTCATTTCGCGTCCTAACCAGGGCTGCATTTAAGGGGGGGAGGGAGGGGGGAGGGTGAAGGGGGGCCTTTACCCCCCTATAGATTGTTCAGTACTCTAGTTATGCCTTTGCAATGTATAATCAGCATTACCTTACCATACATTTAAACATTGCAAACTATGAATTCTAATACATGTACACAAAAGAATGTTTTTATTTTACTCCTAGAATCCCAAAAATCCTATTTCTCCCCTCCCAGGTTCATTTCCTGTATGCCGCCCAGTCACCCCTCCCAACCTTATGACCTTCCTAAAAAAATATGCCCTAAACCTTTCTCGCTTTTTAAAATGCCAATTTTCCCTCCGATATATTTTTTTTTAATTCTTAAATAAACCAAAATACATATTTTGGCTCATAAAAAATTCAATAAAATAAGTTCAGAATCTTTCACTGGACAATTCCAGTGAAACATTACCTATCAAGTGACTGCGATGACTCTGTTTGATCTTTTCTTCTACAGCGGCCACGTTCAGCATTTATCCAGTGCTGAAATAAAAATACAATGAAGATTATTTAGTGGAACACCAGTTATCCAAGAAGTCTGATTACCCATAGGAGCTGCACGTTTCAATTGTCCACAAATTTTATTTATTGAAAAAATCTAGTTCCAATGCTATTGCATATTCATAAGCAATAAAATTACTGTCCCTTCCATTACTATGAAACATAGTAAAGAGATTTTTAGTGTTCTTGTTAGAGGAACAACATTCTACCTAAACATTACAGGGGGTGGGGGGCACTGTGACTCTAAAAAATACTACCATAAAATCATAACTCAGAGACAAAGCAACTATGATACCAAAACCAAAGCTATAAGTTTGTTAAATGTTTACTATTGAGAACAATTATTTACTAACCATTAATTACTAACCACTACAAAGGTAGAGCAGTGTAAGCTATGCATCTGAATATTGTTATAGATGGCGAACCATGCTACAATATGAATAAGTCTAGCCACCGACCAGCACCAGCAATTACAACGCAAACAGTGCGCTATACCCAAGCTGGACTTAAGCCACACCCATCTTATGTACGCAATACGTTTAATGTTCACCCTGACTTTGGAGGAATAGAATGAATTGGGGTATGGGCAATAGTCCAGACACTCATATTTCTGGAGCTGACACATACTCAAGACTATACGAAAGAATAAAGACTTAGTCTTGAGTAGCCAGACCCCTTACCTAACCATTTTGTACCAGTTAAAAAGATTCAATCAATTCTTACCTGGATGCTCTGTGCTTACACTCAAGTAAACGGTTATACCATTAGCTACGATGAATTAAATACTAGATCGTAACTGCAACTTCCCCCTGAATTCTGAAGGGTAAGAACTGGTACTGTATACTATTACCACCAGACCCCTTCCCTGCTTAGCGGTTAGGTAAGGGGTCTGGCTATGCGAGACTAATGCAGACCGTGGTGACATAGTATAAATATAAATGTATAAGAAGATCGTTTAACGGGTTTTCCTTGGGTGAATAATATAATCAGTGGTTAGGTAAAATGTCTGCATTTGCCAGCCGATTAATGGCCGATTAATTTGTGCCATTTTTGTAATAGCACAAAAGTCATGCATAAATGCATAACAGTTTATTCCAACATTTTCCCAATTCCAACATCCCCTAAACAAACTTGCCTTCACTTGCTCACTTGTGGCACCTATCTCAGCAGCAATCTCGGCAATCTTCTCTGTTTGAGAAGTTGAGGTGACCCCATTCTGATAGTGTGTTCGTAAGGTGCTCCTCTGGCTCTCACTGAAGTGAAAAGCTTGTTGAGCTTCTGGTATGGAAGGAATCGTCACGGCCATGAGCAGGTTTGGTTGAACGTAGTTAAGCCCTTCACGAGGTACTCACGAAGCCTTCAAAATTGACGCGTTCTGGCGGTATTTGAGAACCTTGTACTACAGTGTTATGACCACATTATTTTGTACGCATCGGGTGTTTTCCAAGCATAAGTAACAGTCTTACGTAACCCGTAACGCAGACTTCCGGTTAGATTACGGAATTCAACGTTAACTCCGCGAGAAATTGAATAAGAAGTTTTAATTGCAGTTTTCTCGAAATAACTGTGCTCAAGATGGTCAGATTGCCGCTCGTATATTTAGTGAACCAGGGAGCGCCTGACTATAAACTTGATATCAAAATACTCCATAAGAAGTGCTCTACACAGTGGTATGAATAACTCATTTTTCATTTTTTTACGGAAAAGGTCCCTTTTCCTAGGCACTGTCACATATAATATATATATTATTGTATAATGAATGAGCTAAAAAAAGAAAGAGACAGTTTGAACTCCATGTGTGAACTAGATTTTAGAAAGAGAGATTGATTGAGGGGATATAATAGCAATTTGAGAACATAATAAATAAATTTGGCATGCGCCACTCCTTCAAATAAACTTGTCAATCTATAAAATCTGAATCAGTTGCCACATATAACTTTCTTCAGTGTGTACTATTGACCTCCAATATAAGGTTAATTTTGGTTCAACTAAATCCCAAGTCAATATACGTAATTGAAACCACGTGCACCTATGCTTACTATTACGGTGCATCATAACTACATGGCTATCACAGATCAGATAATATTCATGCATATGATTAAATTGACAGAAAAGATGCTTAAGATTCTCTTAGTAAAATCCCTCCTGCCCACCTTCTGCCGTTTTGTACCCAAACCTCTGGTCAGTTATCATTCAAAAAAATCTATAAACAAAGTCGTTAAAATTCTTTTTTAACGTAGCTAATTAGAGGATATTTTAGCTGAAAATTGTCCAATATACAATATTTTCTTTTTGTTTTAAAGGAAGTGTTGTTGACATTACTATAAAGCTGTTTCTTTTGGCTGAAAAATCCATTCACTTTCTTCAAAATGAGAAAAAAATGTGAATCGTAAACTACTGTAATATTGGCTGTTTTGGTAGTGCTTCCAAAAAAAAAAGATAATTGATTTCTTTTAATGACTTTTGACACGCTTGCTGTGCAGATGCTTATGATTGTATAATGAGATGTGAGCACATAATATTGAGTTTAGATATGTATCAAGTTCAAAATTTCTAACTTTTCAGTGGCTATTGATTGTTTACATGGATAAAAAATACTGATCATAGCTAATAAACCAGATCAAACTAGTGCTAGTGAATTGAATAAAATTAGCTACACATACCTCATTCATTATATTCTTCTTGCACAAAATATAGACAGTACTGTCATATCTGCCTGCTACTTCTTTAGGTGTCCATTTAAATGAAGAGGACAAAGCAGGGACAACTAATGACTTAGTGCCAGATCCAGCCAGCTGTAAAATATCAAATGGGAAATTGCTTTCATTTTGCATTGGCCCACAAAAAAACAGCTCATTGAATACTTCTTCACTCCAGTCTGATTCTAAATGAATTTTTCCAATTAAACTATGGCCAGCAAGAATAGATTTCTTTTTTCTAGGTACTGGAATTCCATTTGTTTCAGATCCAAAAAATTTAGAATAACAAAATGGCAGGCAAACAATATTTCGATCCCATGACACCTAGGCTTTTTCCGTGTAGGGAGTGAATTTCTGCTACTTTGCCTTCTATTTACTACAGATGGTAGAGGTATCCTATATACAAATAACAGATCCTGAATTAGCACTGATATAGCACAGCAGCTCCATACTTCCTGATGATGATGATGACTGTGACACTGAAACACCACCTCGCTGAGTGGAAGTCGACTGCAAACTCGAAAGACCCCAGCTACTACCGTGGATATAGTCGTGACATATAAGTTAACAGCGCTTGAACTGTCGTTAGCCATAGTCCCACTTTGCTTCGGCTTCGCATGCAAAGGAATGGTGCGCAATGTTAAGAATACTTCAAAGTAGGGTCAAAGGTTATAAGACAAGCGTATGGTACTAACGCTGCAGACAGGACAATAATTTAGATTAAGCAAACATTATCTACAGTTTAGCAGTTTTGAGCACGATATAACGAACCGTGTGCAAGAGTTAGCTAAACGTTTGAACAATTTAACAACACGGCTCAAAAAACTGTGTGCCCTATTTAACATATCTCATGCCCGGTTAAGCCTACAGTGGTACAGTTTAGCAAACCGTGCGCACCATTTAGCAAACTGTGGCGCACGATTTAGCGAACTGTGTCCTCTCCACCAGAAAGCCATATCCTCTCTTCTAACTAACCAGGATGTAGCATTTTTCCTTCAGGGGGTATGACTTCTTAGGAGAGCCTTAATGCCTAATATTCCTCCTGAGAACAAAGAATCTTCGTTTTCTGCTCTACTCTTTCTTGTGAACCTGACTGTTGGCCCTAGAACCAAGGAGTTTCTTTTCTCGTGAGATAATGGAATCCCATCTAATTTTATGAGAAGCAGCAAGAGGGCACCTTTCTCCCCGTTAGGTTAATTGGCAAGTGAGCGAAGTGAGCGAGACACAACAAGGGGTAACGCAATAGAAAATCAGGGATATTTGTTTATGTTTGCTAGCGAGCGAAGCAAGCGAGACACTGTTAGGGGTGAAAAATTGAAAATCGGGTTTACGTTATTGGCGAGCAAGCTGAGCGAGCGAGACAGTATTAGGGGTGGATAATGCAAAATCGGGTTTATGTTATATGGATATATGTGTGTAAGGATGGTACGTATGCCCCTAAAATGCGCGCGGGGAACTTTTTTCTCCAAAATAAAACGTCTTTTTAGGCTTAACCCCAGTTTATTCTGAAACTACATCATTAAGCAAGTCTTACTTTAAACTTAAGCTCCAAATTGTGAGAGATCCTGCGAAAACGCTTGTTTTTGATGCTAAAATTGATTTTCCTTTGTTTTTGTAGGTGAGAGCTTGTTGTCAAGAATTCAAGGTAATTCAGATGGTCAAAGAAACTTCAATTTGATACTACAGAAGTTATCAATACTCAAGAATGAGGTAAGTAGTAATTCCATATTTTGTTGACTAAAATTATAAATAATAACAATGGTTTATTTTTTATCTTGGTGATTGAGATTATCAGAATGGTTGATGTTTGATTCTACAAAAGTTACCATTAATCAGGTAAGAGAGTGATTTTGTATTAGTTTGCTGAAATCAAATGTCATAACTGCTATTACAGTGTTTGCATGAAGAAAGCTAAAAATAGTAACATTTTATGTTACATGTACCTAACTATCAGGCTCGCTTGCCATTTGTGCTCAAGCACACCACTAGTATATATGTATGAATGTATGTATGGATGGTACGTATGCCCTATAAACGCGCGCGGGGACCTTTTTTCTCCAAAAAAACATGGCTTTTTAGGCTTGACCCCAGTTTATTCTGAAACAACAGCATTAAGCAGGCCGTACTTTATACTTAAGCGCAGAAGTGTGTGAAATTCCTGCCAAACGCTTGTTTTTCAAGAAACAAAAGGTTGATTCGACCGGTTACTATGGCATTAAGACCCTTTTCCAGACTTAATTTCAAAACTTCGCCGTTTTATGAGGGGATACGGAGTGCCGATTGTTGGTTGTCAAGAGCCATTGGTAGTCAGAATACCGTAGTATTAATGCTAAGGAAGCTACTACTTCTCGAAGGAAGCTGAGGTAAGTACGCAATTCCATATTTGTTAGCTAAATGTGCAAAATTAACTCTGGCCTTTCTTTTTTGTAGCTAAGAGCTTGTCAACAGTGACTGGTAAATTCAAATAGTCAGATTGGCTCAAATTTGGTACTACAAAATTACCACTGCTCAAGAAAATGACGTAAGAAAGTAATTTAGTATTTGTGTGCTAAAATTGATTGTCTTTTGTATTTGTAGCTGAGAGCTTGTTGTCAAGAATTCGAGGTAATTCAGATAGTCAAAGTAACTTAAATTTGATACTACAGAAGTTATCAATACTCAGGAGATTGAGGTAAGTAGTAATTCCATATTTGTTGGTTAAAATTACAAATAATAACATTGGTTTATTTTTTTTATCATAGCTGAGAGCTTGTTCAAGAGTTACTGGTAATTGAGATTATCAGAATGGCAGATGTTTGTTACTACAAAAATTAACAAATCAG
>WLWD01001487.1_pt1 | contig 76587 bp, 50 predicted proteins | sample 6712731 | NCBI WGS metagenome assembly WLWD01 (sample SAMN12718690, study PRJNA576275) | sponge metagenome | isolation source: marine sponge | host: Mycale hentscheli | place: New Zealand: South Island, Marlborough, Capsize Point | collected 2014-11-01 | reverse complement strand
ATGTTAGCAGTAAGCTTGCTTGGTTCTGTTGTGGTGTGATTGAGGACCTGTTACTAAAACTGATGTATATTATTTTTATTCAGTTTTGCTTAAATAAGTAGAAGGCAGCAATAGCAAACATGAGTATACTAACTTGGCAAGTGTAAAATCGGAGTAAAGAATATCAGAACCCGTTACACATCAAGGGAATGCTATTGCGACTATGGCCTCTACTTATAGATGCATTAGATCCAATTGCACACATTCCATATCCTGAGATACATGTACAAAAAGTCGTGTTATAAGGTATATAATATACCATAGGTAGGAAGGCCATGCAGTTGCTATGCATTCAGTGGGTGGGTGCTAACTACATAAACCTCATCATTGTACTAACTGCACAGCACATGGCAGTCTACATTTGTCAGTGGTACATCTCAATTATTAATTTCATAGCTCCCATGACTTTCACATATATCTGACCTATTGCATCGCTCATGATGACACTAACATTGCACAGGACCACAACCTCCACCTATTTTTTAACCTATGGCACATATCTAAATACAAATTACATAACAATCAGTTCAGACACAAGAAAAATGGTATATAGAGAGACTGCAGTTGCTGTGCAATTAAATTGATACTTGCTTGGGATCCATGCTATGGCTCCACCTTACGTAGGAGGAGCCCATGGTCACCATGCATGCAATAAGTATTGTTAGTGTGATAAAGGAAGAACATGTTCTACTATGTAAGGACACGTTTAATCCCCAAGGTCTTGGATTTCGCGCCTCATGCATATTATAAATATGCATGCATTACTGATTATCTGGGGATCCATTGCACACCCGGCAGCATGACACCTAATTGCTCAGCGACCAAAAGGCCTCCACCTGTGACCTGCACCATCTGCACACCTCCGCAGGACCAGTTGCATAGCGACCAAGGCCTCCACCTGTGATCTGGGCCAAACTGACTTTTGAGAAATAAGTTGCTACTGTATCTAAAAACTACGGGTAGAGTGCACTAGACACTGGTCTATGAATCTGAATTGAGATGGTTTGATCTGTATGCATACATGCATGTAGCATAGCCAAGTGCGTAAGCATTGTTTAGAATAACTAAGGAACAACAACACTGCTGTGATTGCATGTCATTGATCAAAATATCACAATAACACCACCACCTGTCCCCAGTAATGAGGTGTATTCTGTTGCTATCACCCTCCGTATCCCAGATAAACGTCCATTTGCAGCAGAATAATAAGCAGACAGGACTATTAGGTTCAACACTACCAGCTGATCATATGACTTCCTTTATTTTTTTCAATTCATTTAATACAGACATGCAATAATCACAATCCAACAAAAGATAATCAACAGTAAAATAATCACAAAAAGAAAAAAAAACAAAGACGTAATGTTCGATAGACATGTCGTACAAACGTCACTTGTACTTAGAGATAGTCTTCATTTACTTCTTGAAATCACTTCATTGTAATCGTTACAGCCTGACAAAAAGAGAAAACATTAATAAAATGCAACAAAAACATATCCCAGTTACATACCTGTAGCTCTTATGAACAAGACAGTGTTGCTTCACATGGCTGTGTTCAAACATCTAGCATAGTACATCCTCCAACACGTGCTCATAGTTCCTCAACTCCACCAATTAGTGTCCATCTAAGAACATGCACACACATCCAAATACAAATTTGTAAATCTCTTGCTGCCGCTTAGCAGAAGCTATTGGGTCAGATAACTATTGGGCGTGATGTATGCTGCATTACTCGTCAGAAGATACCTGCAGGCCCGACACTCCTCAATTTAGTGACGGATTGATCCTTCTTTATCTAAAACACCCCCTAGCTTTCCTTATACGCTTTAAAACTTGCCAATTCGCACATTGATGGATTTGTTATTGTTTTTACTTCTCTTATAACTATTGCTCACGCAGCGCATGTGGAAAGAAATAATGGTGGGAGAAGACTAAGAGGCTTGACGAGCTACAGTGGTCTGTCATATTGATTAGGTAAGCTCAGGCGTTAGATACTGCATGACTTAATGTGGCGGTGGTGTAGGGTGGGTTAACGTGAAATAGCTATATTATATACTCTATTTTGAATGAGTTGCGTAAGTGTTAGTCGTGTAGGTTTGTACATTAAGGCCGTCAATAGTCCAGAGTAACCTTACAAATATTCTGTGGAATACACAATTGAAGCCTGTTGTTTAATACTTGTGCTAGCCATTAGTATTTGTAGTAGTCACACGACAGATCAGCGGTGTTGGAAGATGTTTAGTAAAGGGGGCGCTCCAAGGGCATGTTTTTTTGGGGGATTGGGGGTTTAAAAGTGTGAATGTGAGAAATTTCCTTGTTAGATTATGCCCACAATTTTGGTGGCCCAAAGCCTCCCCCCCCCTCCCCCTTCCTACGCCACTACTGCTGATATCAATCACGGTGGCGTTGCCCCTATAGCCTCCTCTACACACTGCCCAGATTGTGTCACAAATAATATTTTAGCTACTATATTCTATCGGTTATTATGACCATGTGAATAAAACACTCAGGTTTACTGGACTGACTGGCAAGTTGAAGGTCTTGCCGTAGTTGACTTCAGACAAGCTGGCTCACAATCAACCTGTGAGGCAACAATTACTGGCAAGTGTTTGTTCTTGACAAAGTCCTCAGTATAGACTGAATCACGTAAGTCTCAAGTTGTGGTATATGTAGTCTCATTTGAGTGTTCAAAATATTTTATGATGATGCCCAGTGCATACCTGATTTAGGTGATATTTGTGACCTTCCAGTTGTTGCTGTGGTGTGCAGGGAGGTAGGGGAGGGGAGACAATGGACAGGATATGACCTTGGAATGGGAAGTGATAGGGGGCTAGTTTCATTAAAAGTCCAGGTGGAGGAGATGGGGCGGGCATGAGTGATATGCATCAGTTATTATTGAACAGGTGAAGGATGTGGACTCTTGTCACATGGTAATAGACGCATGTATCAGCTGGTGATGTTTGTGTGTTCTATTGGAACTGTAGTTTGAATTTTCTAAGCCTTAGGACAGAGCGCTTGTAGGCTGTGGTTTATGCTTTTATCACTTGCATTCATCAGTGATGTCCACCAGTTGTATTACTAATTTCTTTCCCCGATTAGTTCTCATGTAGCCACAAGATATTTGATGATAGACATTAGGAGCACTCTAGTTCTGCAATATTTACAATCTAGTTGCACAGCTTCTTAACATTATATTATTGTTATTGTTATTACTGTTATAAAAAATTTATTATAGTCAGGGATTTATCTAGAAATTTGTTTGGAAAGGGGTGGTTATTATAGTCAGGGATTTATCTAGAAATTGGTTTGGAAAGGGGTGGGAGGAGTTTGGTCATATCTGCCACCCTTAGGATGTAAGACATAAAATATTTATAACTAACAAGTACCCCACCTCATAGTGGCGCTTGACGTATTGCACAGTAAGAATGCAGTAGCATAAGTTATTTTTATTCATTGTTATCATTCTCTACATCAGTTTCCCTCTCCTGCTCTCTTTTTTCCTGAACTATCTCAGCTTTTCTTATCCCCAACCTTTCCTTTTTTTCAGCTTTTTTCTCGAATCATGGAGTCCATTCTCCTTTGTCTACCTCTCCTGCTTCTGCATCTCTATGTCCTTCTATCATGATTGTGGACTTAGGCTTTGTGAAATATTGCCTATTTTTTCGTATTTCCCCCTTCCTTCTTGAAACTTATGCTGCTTTTACTCAGTGATTTCACTACCTCAGCCTTCCGCTTTTTAGTGTACTATTAATCACCTTCAACTGAATGGGATGACATAATCAAGATATGATGATGCTTTACCACACTGTTTAAGCTCATGAATTATTCATGAATACACGCCGTTGGTCGTCGTCATTGTTATTGACACATGAGCATATTGTTCTTTAATCCTAGAGAGTAATTTGCATGACATCATGAGTTTGAGTGCTGTAATTTTGAGTACTGCCTAACTGCATACTGCACACAGATACTATTGAACAATGATAGGTGCTGGATTAGAATGTTTACTAGGGTATCATATTTAGATAGTTCCTTCAAAATTTTTGCTATAAGAGGTGCTCGGCCTTAATTACAATGTTTGTATAATTATTTAGTACACATTAATTTTGAAGAAATTCTTGAGAATTTTTAATTTATTTGATTGTTCAGGACTTTATACAACAAGAGAAGAAGATCACATGTGCGGTGGACTATGCAGTCGAGTAAAAGTGGCTTGCAAGGTTAGGTGGATTCTAAATTAGGAAATAATTTTGAAGGGGAAATTAAATAGTGTATATTACAATATACCAGCAAGTACCCCAACAGACAGTGGAGCTCGACATATTGAAGTTATTTTGCTCAGTTATCATTCTCTACTATCTATTAATTAATTAGTTTTCATCTCCTGCTCTCTTTTTTAAACTATCTCAGCTATTCTTATCCCACCCTCACATTTCCTTTCTTAAGCTTTTTCTTCTTGAGTAATGGAGTCCCTTTTCCTTTGTCTAATTCTCCTGCTTCGGAATCTCTGTCCTACCATCATGATTGTGGCCTTACGCTGCGCGAAACTTTTGCCTTCTCTCTTTCATACTTTTGCCTTCCCTTAGTCTATTCCTCCCACTTTTTAGTAACAATTAATCACTCTCTACTGAATGTGATGACTCTTTACCCATTGAGGTAAGGACGATGCTTGGCCAGACTGTTTAAGCTCATGGATTATTCATGAATACACACACACACGGTCGTTGTCGTTCATCATTGTTATTTGGCACACAAGTGTATTATTCAGGGGTTCATTTAGAAATCAATTTAAGAGTGGACGAGGTTGAGTTTGTGCTATCTAAAGGGTGTCACACGGTTCATGCAGAACTAAGATGAGAAAAGAGACGGGCATGATTTAAGCATTTCCCTTCACCTTAAATATTCACTTTTTAACTTCGCATTTTGCTTACGAAATTTTAAGAATATTTCAAGAAGGGTGAAATGGCTTCAAGGGGGGGCAAGCGTCTCCCTTGCTCCCCCCCCTAAATGAACCCCTGTTATTATATAGATGTTAGTAATTTTTCAAAATTTTAATGTAAATTTTTCAAAATTTTAATGAACAAGAGAGGTATTTGTGAAGTATTACACTATTTTAACCCCATGGCTGAGGGTAGTCTTGTAATAGACTGAAAGAACGTGTGACGAACAGTTGATTGTAACTTTGAGCTGACATTTTGAAGCTGATTGAATCATTGATGTGTGTCGTATGCAGAATTATTTTTCTTGTAAGAGACAGGTGCTGTGTGTTTACTTAGCCACACCACACCCTTTTTCTAAACATTCTACTGTGGTGCACATGCTTGTATGAGACTGTATATTTGCATTGATCGATGTTTCTTGCATGATTTCATGATCGTAATATTCATAGAAGCTGTTCTATATTTTCCCCAATATTCGAGGCGGGGTTGGAGATCCTAGGTTTAACCCCCTCAGTATTCTATAGCTTAAGTTGTGCTGAAATAGCAGCTAGCATAAAGCAACTGTGTGGGTGCACAATTTATGCTATTATCCAATTATTTGCATAGGCCGCAACAACTAGTGGAGTGAAATGATTTAAAATCTAAACTGCTGGAGATGTTAATGCATATGACATCAGAGGCGGAAGAAGCGGTGAAGGAATCTCATCAATGAAATATCCTTATTGGAAGTGGCAGTATTAAAAGTATGTAAATGATTGGTTTGAGGGAACCACATCCGGGTTAATGTATAAGCTTAGGATTTTACTTTAACTTTTTCCTGCTTGTTATCTGATTAACCTTTACTTTTTTCTGCATGTGCCCTTACCATGATTCTGCTGGTTTCCCTTTACCATGTTTCTGCTGGTTCCCTTTACCATGTTTCTGCTGGTTCCCTTTACCATGTTTCTGCTGGTTCTCTTTACCATGTTTCTGCTGGTTACCCTTTACTTACTAGTTTTGTGAATTCCCTGTATTGTGATACTCGTGCATAATTAAGAATGGGAGAATCCTAACAATGTATGTGTGGAATACCATGTGGAAACTTTTCTAAAAAATACCACAGTGTCCCTTTACCTTATTCCTGCTGGTTACCCATTACCTACTATATGGGCTGGGTAAAGCAAGAGTATGGACTGGGTAAAGGGAGAGTATGGACTGGGTAAAGGGAGAGAGTGGACTGTATAAAGGGAGAGTATGGACTGTGTATAAGGAGAGCATGGACTGTGTATAAGGAGAGTATGGACTGTGTATAGGGAGAATATGGAAAGTGTGTAGGGAGAGTATGGACTGTAAAAGGAGAGTATGGACTGTGTATAAGGAGAGTATGGACTGTGTATAGGGAGAGTATGGACTGTGTGTAGGGAGAGTATGGACTGTAAAAGGAGGGAGAGTATGGACTGTATAAGGAGAGTATGGAATGTGTATAAGGAGAGTATGGACTATGTATAAGGAGAGTATGGACTGTGTATAAGGAGAGTATGGACTGTGTATAAGGAGAGTATGGACTGTGTATAAGGAGAGTATGGACTGTGTATAAGGAGAGTATGGACTGTGTATATAAAGGAGAGTATGGACTGTGTATAAGGAGAGTATGGACTGTGTATAAGGAGAGTATGGACTGTGTATAAGGAGAGTATGGACTGTATAAGGAGAGTATGGACTGTGTATAAGGAGAGTATGGACTGTGTATAAGGAGAGTATGGACTGTGTATACGGAGAGTATGGACTGTGTATACGGAGAGTATGGACTGTGTATACGGAGAGTATGGACTGTATAAGGAGAGTATGGACTGTATAAGGAGAGTATGGACTGTGTATAAGGAGAGTATGGACTGTATAAGGAGAGTATGGACTGTATATAAGGAGAGTATGGACTGTGTATAAGGAGAGTATGGACTGTGTATAAGGAGAGTATGGACTGTGTATAAGGAGAGTATGGACTGTGTATAAGGAGAGTATGGACTGTGTATACGGAGAGTATGGACTGTGTATAAGGAGAGTATGGACTGTGTATAAGGAGAGTATGGACTGTGTATAAGGAGAGTATGGACTGTGTATACGGAGAGTATGGACTGTGTATAAGGAGAGTATGGACTGTGTATAAAGAGAGTATGGAATGTTTATACGGAGAGTATGGACTGGGTAAAGGGAGAGAGTGGACTGTATATAGGGAGAGTATGGACTGTGTAAGGAGAGTATGGACTGTGTATAAGGAGAGTATGGACTGTGTATAAGGAGAGTATGGACTGTGTATAAGGAGAGTATGGACTGTGTATAAGGAGAGTATGGACTGTGTATAAGGAGGGTATGGACTGTGTATAAGGAGGGTATGGACTGTGTATAAGGAGAGTATGGACTGTGTATAAGGAGAGTATGGACTGTGTATAAGGAGAGTATGGACTGTGTATAAGGAGAGTATGGACTGTGTATAAGGAGAGTATGGACTGTGTATAGGGAGAGTATGGACTGTGTATAAGGAGAGTATGGACTGTGTATAAGGAGAGTATGGAATGTTTATAGGGAGAGTGTGGACTGTGTATAGGGAGAGTATGGACTGTGTATAAGGAGAGTATGGACTGTGTATAAGGAGAGTATGGAATGTTTATAGGGAGAGTGGAATGTTTATAGGGAGAGTGTGGACTGGGTAAAGGGAGAGTATGGACTGTGTATAAGGAGAGTATGGACTGTGTGACTGTATAAGGAGAGTATGGACTGTGTATAAGGAGAGTATGGACTGTATAAGGAGAGTATGGACTGGGTAAAGGGAGAGTGTGGACTGAGTAAAGGGAGAGTATAGATTGGGTAAAGGGAGAGTATGGACTGGGTATGGCAAGAGTGTGGAGTGGGTAAAATGTGAGTATGCTCTATCATAAATTGGGTAAAGTACAGTGACCATGAATTGGGTAAAGTGAAGTGACCATGAATTGGGTAAAGTACAGTGACCATGAAGTGGGTAAAGTACAGTGACCATGAATTAGGTAGAGTACAGTGACCATGAAGTGGGTAAAGTACAGTGACCATGAATTGGGTAGAGTACAGTGACCATGAATTGGGTAATGTACAGTGACCATGAATTGGGTAAAGTACAGTGACCATGAATTGGGTAGAGTACAGTGACCATGAATTGGGTAAAGTACAGTGACCATGAATTGGGTAAAGTACAGTGACCATGAAGTGGGTAAAGTACAGTGACCATGAATTGGGTAAAGTACAGTGACCATGAATTGGGTAAAGTACAGTGACCATGAATTGGGTAAAGTACAGTGACCATGAATTGGTTAAAGTACAGTGACCATGAATTGGGTAAAGTACAGTGACCATGAATTGGGTAAAGTACAGTGATAATGAATTGGGTAAAGTATAGTGACCATGAATTGGGTAAAGTACAGTGACCATGAATTGGGTAAAGTACGGTGACCAGGAATTGGGTAGAGTACAGTGACCATGAATTGGGTAAAGTACAGCGACCATAAATTGGTAAAGTACAGTGACCATGAATTGGGTAAAGTACAGTGACCATGAATTGGGTAAAGTACAGTGACCATGAATTGGGTAGAGTACAGTGACCATGAATTGAGGAAAGTACAGTGTCCATGAATTGGGTAGAGTACAGTGACCGTGAAGTGGGTAAAGTACAGTGACCATGAATTGGGTAGAGTACAGTGACCATGAATTGAGGAAAGTACAGTGACCATGAATTGGGTAAAGTACAGTGACCATGAATTGAGGAAAGTACAGTGACCATGAATTGGGTAGAGTACAGTGATAATGAATTGGATAAAGTACAAGGATCATGAATTGGGTAGAGTACAGTGACCATGAATTGGGTAAAGTACAGTGATAATGTATTGGGTAGAGTACAGTGACCATGAATTGGGTAAAGTACAGTGACCATGAATTGGGTAAAGTACAGTGACCATGAATTGGTTAAAGTACAGTGACCATGAATTGGGTAAAGTACAGTGACCATGAATTGGGTAAAGTACAGTGATAATGAATTGGGTAAAGTATAGTGACCATGAATTGGGTAAAGTACAGTGACCATGAATTGGGTAAAGTACGGTGACCAGGAATTGGGTAGAGTACAGTGACCATGAATTGGGTAAAGTACAGCGACCATAAATTGGTAAAGTACAGTGACCATGAATTGGGTAAAGTACAGTGACCATGAATTGGGTAAAGTACAGTGACCATGAATTGGGTAGAGTACAGTGACCATGAATTGAGGAAAGTACAGTGTCCATGAATTGGGTAGAGTACAGTGACCGTGAAGTGGGTAAAGTACAGTGACCATGAATTGGGTAGAGTACAGTGACCATGAATTGAGGAAAGTACAGTGACCATGAATTGGGTAAAGTACAGTGACCATGAATTGAGGAAAGTACAGTGACCATGAATTGGGTAGAGTACAGTGATAATGAATTGGATAAAGTACAAGGATCATGAATTGGGTAGAGTACAGTGACCATGAATTGGGTAAAGTACAGTGATAATGTATTGGGTAGAGTACAGTTGAATCAAGGGTAAAGTACAGGGACCATGAATTGGGTAGAGTACAGTTGAATTGGGTAGAGTACAGTTGAATTGGGTAAAGTACAGAAACCTTGAATTGGGTAAAGTACTGGTGGCCATGAATTGGGTAAAGTACGAGTGGCCATGAATTGGGTAAAGTATAGTGACCATGAATTGAGTAAAGTACAGTGACCATGAATTGGGTAGAGTACAGTGATAATGAATTGGGTAAAGTACAGTGACCATGAATTGAGTAAAGTACAGTGACCATGAATTGGGTAGAGTACAGTGATAATGAATTGGGTAAAGTACAGTGACCATGAATTGGGTAAAGTACAGTGATAATGAATTGGGTAAAGTACAGTGACCATGAATTGAGTAAAGTACAGTGACCATGAATTGGGTAGAGTACAGTGACCATGAATTGAGTAAAGTACAGTGACCATGAATTCGGTAAAGTACAGTGATAATGAATTGGGTAAAGTACAGTGACCATGAATTCGGTAGAGTACAGTGACCATGAATTGGGTAAAGTACAGTGACCATGAATTGGGTAAAGTACAGTGACCATGAATTAGGTAAAGTACAGTGACCATGAATTGAGTAAAGTACAGTAACAGCAAGGATTAGGTAAAGTGTGACAGCTACGAGATTAGGTAAAGTAGGCCAGCAAGGATTAGGTGAAGTGCATCAGCAAAGGTTAGGTAAAGTGCCTAGCATGGATCAGGTAAAGTGTATTCAGCAACTTTAGCAAGGATTAGGTAAGGTGTCTGCAAGATTTAGGTGAAGTGTGCAAGCAAGGATTAGGTAAAGTGCCTAGCATGGATCAGGTATAACAAGGATTAGGTAAAGTGGGTCAGCTAATCCTTGATGACGGTGTTGCTGACGCTCTTCACCTAATCCTTGCTGATGCATAATCCATGCTGATGCACTTAACCTAAAGACCCTTTGGCATAACAAGATAATTTGAACATTTTGGTAAAGGGTCATTACCATGTGCACGGCTTATTTGAGGTGTGCGAGTAAATTGGTGCAGAAGCAATAACAAGTACTGGCCCCTGGCCTTCATTTAGATAGTCCATAAAGGTGCAAGTTTTCAACAATCAGGGGGCGAAACTTTTTTCTATTGCATTGAAAAATAAAGCAAATATAAAGGAAAATGAATGATAACTTCGAATAATATTGGTACTATCAGTCAAGATAATTTAAACGGCAATCCTTCGTGATTTCCTGCTCCATGTAATTTCTATATCTTCAAGTTCACTCTCACTTAGTTTAACTTTACTCTATGCGCTACTTTCATTAGAAAAGATAAACTTAAATCTTTCGAACAGCTTCTCAAGGCAACTTTTAATTAACTTTGTTGGTGAAAAGCTTTATTTTACAGAGGCAGTCATAACAGGAATACAATTCCCTCAAATGATATCCACTCAAATTTGAATATATACTTTGTTGGCATGTAATTGACAACCAGCTCTTTCAGCTGAAGAGTGTCAAATGATCTTGCCTGTTAATTTTCTTCATGGACTGAACATGTCAGAGTAGTGCAAGGGGAGCGAGATTCGGCTAAGTGGGAAGGGGAGGGGTGGTGGGTGAAATTCAGCCAAGGGGGGATTGGCAGTGGATGAAATTCAGCTGGGGGAAGGGGCAGTGGGTGAAATTCAGCTAAGGGGGGCTGGCCCCCCCAGGCTCCACCTTAAATGAAGCCCTCTGGGCCTGTTTTGGGCGCGAGCTATTTCAACGAGATACGATAATTCTTGCTGATAAAATTTTAATACCTCATCCGTGCTGACATACACTTTACCGATCGTTGGTGGTACACCTTACCCAGTCTCTTTGGTGGAGCACTTTACCCAATCTCCTTGGAGGTGCACTTTACCCAATCCTTGGTGGTGCACTTTACCCAATTATTGGTGGTGCACTATACCCTATTCTTGGAGGTGCACTTTACCCAATCTTCTTGGAGGTACACTTTACCCAATCTCCTTGGAGGTGCACTTTACCCAATCCTTGGTGGTGAACTTTACCTAATCCTGGCTGACACACTTTACCTAATCCATATAGATTATGCTGCAAATAAACCTAGCTACGATAGATTTTCTGCTCGTGAAAATTTCATATTATGGTGTAGGAGATTTTTGAGAGTTTATTTCTCTTTCTGAAGAGCATGGGAACTCTAAATTTAATACAAGTCAGTCCTTGAATACTACTTACTCTACAATACAACTTTCAGGTATTGTAGGGCAGAAATTACTATAATCTGCAGGTTCTAACTGAGAAAAGTGGTGATCCTCTGGGGGGGTGGGGGGGGGGGTTAGAAGGGACTCTTTTCCCTATGCTACGTACTTTTAAAGTTCACATTTGCTACCCATCAGAGTTCTGACTACTCTGACAAAGTTGAAAATAGTCCTACAAAGTTGAAACTAGTCCATTGTAGAGAATCTGTGCTCCCTTGAAAGCATCAATTGAATAGGCTATTTATTTTATCGTCTTTGTTGTAATAGAAGGGAAAGTGATTTTTTCGTTTTATACTCCTATTCGCTCATTGTATACCTAATTGATAGACTACCCTTTACCTAATTTGTGCCGACATCCTATAGATAATTTGTGCTGACACCCTTTACCTGGTTTATGCTGATACCCTTATGTGTTATGCCGATACTTTTCAGGTGCCTTTACCCAATCACACTGACACCCTTGGTCTGATACTTGCCCGTTTAGTTTCTACTGATATATTCTAAATTATTCTGATATAAATTATATTTATACCAAGTAGCTTTTAGACTCCTCAATATCCTTTTCTTCAATAATTGGAATTACGTGTGAGAAAAAATTCTAGCTAGTGCTGAATACAATAAGACTTTTTTTTTTGTAATAATGACAATAGGTTTGTTCATAACTCTTAATTTTCTGTATCTCAGAAGCCTTAGCTAACAATTTTCTGATTCCACTGTAAGAATTTTCTGATCAACTTTTCAGATACGTAGACAAATTGGCACAAATGAATAGAACTAATTAAAATATCTAACTCATAGCAAGACCTCCCAGATTATTTGTATTTATGACCTGTTGGGTAATGATATCTCTGTAATTTGATTTTTTGTTGTTGTTGTTGTTGTTGTTGTTTTTCATTGTAATAATGAAGTATATTTTCTCTTATAGGCCAGAATGTAGAAACTGAGCCTAGTGATGAAGGTAAGGCAAATATTTGTGAATATTTTACATTATATGAATTCTTACTGTTGTTTGTGTACATTAGATCAAGTGACCGAGTTTCTATTTGCGGATGAAGGCAATGAAGACAATTAGAGACTTAATTTAACAATTACTGCATTGCTTGTTTTATTTGTTTGTTTGTTTTGAAGCTATTTCCAATTAAAAATTCTGTTGAGTTGATTAACCAAGTTATCAAGTGGTTTTCATGAAGTTGGCAAACTTATACAAGGGGGTTATCACAGAAGTTCCAGACCTGTCAGGGTGGTTACCAAGGCGTTGCAGATCAGTTATAGTGGTTACCTAGAAGTTACCAATCTGTTCAGGTAGTTACCAAATCGTAACAGACATGTCATGGAAGTTTCCAAAAAGTTGCAGACTTGTTAAAGTGGTTTCCAAAAAGTTGCGGACTTGTCAAAGTGGTTGCCAATGAGTTACACTCAAGGTTTGCAAGTTTGTTAACTGGCTTGTTAACTAGTGTCCGTTCCAAGAGTATACAAGCTAGTTACAAAAGTTGTTAACCATCTGCTAACCAAGTGTGAACTATTGGTTTACAAGCTAGTTTGCAATTTGTAAACTCTGGCTTTTGGCCTTGTGTTTACACATACACTGTTTATAATGATGATACACCAACTCCAGTGACTTCACCAGTATTCATAGTACAAGGTACATCTTCACTTAACTTAATAAATAAGGAATATTCACAATAATTATTAAACCTCAAATAAAACAACAAATAAATATATCTAGAATTGTTATTGTATTATTTGTCGATTAGATACTATTATAATACTACGTGACCAACAGCAAAAGATTAGCAACTTGACTTGTGTTTAGTGAACATGCATATTATTGTAAATAGAGCATTAATTGTGCAATAAACTTAGATATGTACATACATACATACATACATACTTACATACATACATACATACATACATGCATCATACATACACACATACATACATACATACATATACTAGTGTCGTGCTAGCACTAATGACGCGCAAGCTGGCATAGAGTATTTGTTGAATGCAACAAAAATGATCAGCTAAATAGAAAAAACTAGTAAGCTAAAGAGGATAAGAATGCTAGACAACGGGAGCACATTGAGCTTCCCAAGCAGCAGGGGAAAAATAGAAATAAAAAAGACTGGGCTGGAAAAAGAGCTAAATAAAGGTGCTAAGATATGTAGTAGCTAAACCACATTAGCTAACTTACAATATTCTATAACCATAGTGTTTCTTTTAGTCTAGCCCTGTGAAGGGAAGGGGAGGGGGCTGAACACTACTTTAGTAAATGTTGCTCCCAAATTTGCCCTCACCAGAGTCCTTGTGAAGTCTTTTGTATATGTCAAACTCAAAGATTTCTTTAAGGTTGATTCAAATATTATCAAACACAACAACCATATTATTGTATAGATTGTCACAGTAAGCACTGTGTATGTCAATGGCAGACAATAAACAGTGTTAGCATGTTTTATTTATTTTTACTATACTTATAATTCCTGTTTTTTTGGGGGCCACTTATTTGAAATACAAACAATGTGTGTTTGAATTCAACATCGTCAAAAAAGTGAGACAAAAGAAAACATGACATACACATTTTTTTCCCATTTTGACTATTTCATGAGGCATTGTGCCTTGAAGAATCCAGTAGTTTTAGTAGCAAATAAAGCCTAACAACACATGCTTCATTTGGTGCCAAATACAGTGCTTCCAACTTAAAGAGTGTATTTTTTTAAACTACTGTATAGACCCTCACTACAGTCATTTAACATACACATACCTTTTCTTCATCATCCCAATTATGTTCACAATAGTAAAACTGCCTGTTTAGAGAATGGAAAATGGAGAACAGAACTTTTCTCATTCACTCTAATACATTTTACGCCATTTTTTTTTACGTCAAGATTTTGCGGTAGTTGGTCATTAAACATAACTAGTTAACGAGCTAAGGTCAAACGGTTATTTCCCTGAGCGGTAAGACGGGACTTTCCCTAACTGCAAACGGCTGTATGGATTCTCATCATTCTACTAGCAGCAGTAAACGAAGTCAAAATCAGTCAGAATTGTTGGCTGGTATATTACTAACTTGGAGCCAAGCCTATCAAAGAGGTCATCTTTTTCAAGAGCTGAAGAAAAGCTGAAGGAGTTTATACTCCCAGGCTCCAGCATTCGGTATTCTGACAACATCAGGGCGATGCAGTTGGAGTCCTACGGGTTGTGCAGCTCCAGACGGAAGCTAAAACGCTGGCCGCGATAGGCAGTAACGCCGTAAAACTTGATACCTAGGGCCTGAGATACAGCCGTAGCTAAATCAGCCATACCCATGCAACAATTAGCGGTAAACTGGCGCCCTTGCACAAATACGCATGCGCTGTTTTGTGACGTCGCGTTTACGTGTACTAAAGGCCCACAACCCGCTCTAAACGTCATCATTTGATGACCCTTACCGTGCATAAAAAATGTTTGGTGAAAAACAGCCACAACTCACTTAATTTTCAAGGTATAAGGCAATTTTACAGCATGTGTCAAAATTTTAGAGATATAACTCAATAAATTCAAAAATCCTGGCTTAGACACTTTTTTCTTAAAATTTAAAATATTTCGAGAATCTAATTTCGTGTGCCCACAAAATCTGGCTCATATGAAACTTCAGGTACTAAAGTATCAGTATACCAAGTTATAGAGATAAGGAAAAATAATTTCTCTTTTTTCAGCTTAAACACTTCCAAATTCACTGTCTTGAAGCTCCCAGTTCCATCACCTATAACCACAACAATAACCACAAACCCACAAAATTGTTTTGTCTGTACGTTAATATGACCTTAATGTCCGATTAACGCCGGAAATTAAATTCGCGATTACGTGCGCGTTCTCCGAAATTGTTTACAAGAAATCGTGACCGTCACCTCGAGGCTTGAACAGCCTGAGCATTTTCTTGTCTAGAGGCAATACGCTTCGAAGTAACCGACGGCGATGTATTAACTGATTGAAGCTAAAGCCCTCCTCTACCCGCGGGCTAAGTTTTGTTTAGTTTCTAGGCGTTTGAAGTGTATGAAGTGCGCACTCATTGGAAACTACAAGCTTCAAGGTAAGTATGCCATTGTTAGCTTCAGTATTGTAAAAGTTTAGGCTAAGACCTCATGTTTCATAGCTATATATTGTTGTTTTAAATGTTCACCAGCCGCTTACTTTGAAATAATTCAGCAACTATGGATTTTGGCTGTTTATTTTTTTTTGTGTGAGCCATATACTAGAATAATATAATATTATAACATAACAAGCAATTATATAGACTACTGTGTTTGCAATTCTAGGATTTTTTTCTGATAATACTATAAACATATTATCATATTTACTAATAAGTTACACGTTTGGCAGATAGCATATTTGGATTGAGCAGGTCATATAGGTCTAAAAAATACTGTCTGACAACTTTTCCCACAAGTGCCTCCATGTTATGAATTTTGAAAATACGTAAGGCTACGATATATGCATGAATGAAATTGTATGGATCACATTACATGGTAATTAGTGAGTTCGTTAGTTTGAATAGAGTGAATAGATTTGTAGCACTTTCTTTGAGCCGCACACCGCCTACGCAAATTTTTGTTGATGGTTGCTGTGCACGAAAAAAGCCTGTGAAAGAGAGAGAATACATCTAATCAGTAAAAGAAGGCTGAGAAAGAAATTGTGAAGTGATAAATTAGTGGAGTAAAAAAATTCAACTAATAATAAGAATCTTCGAAAAAAAGAGAATTTTCGTTGATCTGTTGAGAGTGAGACTGTAGCATAGCAGTACCCCTTACCAGTATAAATACAGAATTCGAGTGTTTGTTTGCCGGCTGATTGTTGTAGCTCAGTGGCAGAGCACTTGTGCATTATGCAAGCGGTCCTGAGTTCGATTCCCGGTGGCAACTAAATATTTTTAATCCTGTATTTAAAAAAAAGCCTGTGAAAGAGAGAGAATACATTTAACGAGTAAAGGAAGGCTGAGAAAGAAATTGTGAAACAATAAAAATATTTACTAATTTCATTTATAATAGTTACATTTACGCTAAATCAGCTGAGGAAGAGCAAACTTCTTATAAGCTACAGCGAGCCCTTAAGCATACATTGTGTACTTCTTGTAAAATCTATTTTCTCAAACCTCAGGTGTACCTGTGTACTTCGAAATACACTTCCCTTGTAATGGTTTCGGACAGGGTTGACTGCTGAGCTAACACAAATATGCAAGGGTCAATAAATATCTAATTTATAAAGTGAGCTGTTTATGATTAGTCATCTCTGGGTGGTCACACCTTGAAGAAACCTTCATGCAAGGAAGGCCTTCGGAAGACACTGGGTATTAATGCATCTGCGCAGCAATTGTGGCGTCGATGTCATAGTTTTGTCTTTTTTGTTTTGTTATAACATATCTAACTTTTTAAATATTACTTGTGCATCACTGTTTCATTTTAATTTCTGGTATTTCAATATTTTATTGTTAATAACTTTGTTATTCCTGCCTCAACCAAGATAAGGAGTCTGTGACTGTCTCGAATGCAAGATGGTATATATACAAAGGGTCTCAGTAGAACTGTCAGTGATAGTGGAGACTTATGTCCACCTTCTTACCTAGCAGTCTAGGAAGATGTGAGAAACAGTCAAGGCTGATCACACGCTTTTATACTTAGGACTTTGTCATTCTAACACCACTAGTGGGTCTTACCCCTTTCAGGTTGGCTACGAGCCCGTTTGTCTGAGGTCGCGAACACTTTGCACGGAATACAGCCTTTTCCACTTGCTGGGAAGTCCCAAACAGTTCTATTTGCTGTGAGTAGCACCAGCTCTAGGACATTTCCTGAATGCTGTAGACTGTAGCAGAATCTGCCACTGAGTTCTCGAAAGAAGAAAATACTTACTTCAGAAATGATTTTATGCTTCAGTTTCTTCTTTACACTATCCCAATAAAGCCAATAGCATCAAATTTTAGTTATGTTATGTTATGCTAATGCAATGAAATATCACTGATCTTCAATGACTTGGGTGACCCTTGGAATTGTGTGAATGGAATACATACACAGATAAATTTAAACAGTGCAGCAGGTAATGGCTTGTATGCCAAACAGAAAAAGGGAAGTCATAATAAATTCAATAGAAGAAGGATGACCCAGAAGCCGGTGTTTGTGTTGCCCTAGCGCTATGGTTACCACTTGAATCCAATTATTCACGAACAATTGACCCTTACTTGTGAAAGCACTGGATAATTAAGAAGCACTAATCTCTGGTCTCTTAGTATGAGAAATCTCTTCTAATGTTTATTCTGCCGCAGACCTCATGTCTCTTTAACAAGTTTTGTTGTAGACATGGCATCAGAAGCATTATGCATATTAGGTGAATCTTTATCTGCGAAGGGTCTATTGTGAAAATCTTAAATTTTGCATAAAAGAAAAAGGGCTATTTTAACCAAGTGCTTTATGATACTTAAATAAAACAGACACTTTCAAAATGATTTGCATTGTATGAATACTTATAGACAATATACAATAAAGAGGAAGTAGTCTTGCTAAAAAAAATGAGCTCAGACTTGTATTCAGTGCTTTATTATCTCTTAGATCCAGGTCCTCCTACAAATATTGTATTGAGTCAGATTAGTAATAGGAGAGTACAGGCCACCTGGACTTCTCCAGCTGGTTTCTCTGGAGCTACATATCGAGTGTATATAAACACTATGAATGTCAATACTGGTGGTACTGAAGTGACTAATGGAACTACATTTACTAGTGCTAGTTTTACTGATGGCTTCATTGTCATTCTTCGTATAAGAGCTACTACTGGCACATATTACAGTGTCCCAGCGGTGTCTGAAACATTCACTGTTAGAGGTAAGTGATTACAATACTTAACATTGTATTGAATTTAATTATTTGTGTGGCAAATTAGTAGCACATGGGATAGAGTAATGAATTTCATAACCATGTGACATAAGCTCACTGTCTATTGTTAATATTTACTTGTTATCTTATACTCCTGGTAATCTTTTCAACTGCTATAAACTTTGTTTATTATTACAGTGGCTCGCAATAATCCCAGAGTGTTGCTAAAATGATAATTCTATTATTGTTTCATTAAATGAATGTGAGTTATTATTCCCTCTATATGTACTGAGAAAACATAAATTGGTTGTAGGAGTCCCTAATAAGTTAGTTTAGTCCCAAAGCCATTGATATAGCAAGTCAGTATCATCTTTATACTATTACATCTACTACATTTTTGTTTGGGGGAAATGTTGTAGCTAAACAAAAAAATAATAGGTCTTGCAAATTTTAGCTTTTGAATTATAAAAAAATACCATTTTTTGGCCTGAAATAGTTATACAAAAGTATGAATACTTTACTGAACTGGATTCCTTAATTAATTGGTTTATTATTCTATTCTGCTGAAAATTCTAAACAAGAAAAGCTATACGTATTGACATAAAATTGAAACGACAAAGTGTTTTCTTATTTGTTCATGTATTTCATAGTGTTTTTCCCACTTCCAGTTAGACTAAGGAGAGGTTTGCTCAATAACAAAAATACACTAGTGTTGCTTATAAGAGTGAATGGAGTAAAGAGTACTATAAACATGATTATCAAGTGCATATAGGGTGCAATAATGATTACAATTACTATACTCATTATCATGTATCCATTTATTCTATATTCATTTTTTCAGATCAAGCGGTTTTAGTCCCTGCAATTACCATTGATTCAATGACTCCTAGATCAGCTACTCTGTCCTTCTCTCAACCTACCAGTAGTTTATCAGTAGATATATACACAGTTACATTGACTGGTACTACTTGTAATGGAGTCCCTACTAGAACAGGATCTACTACCAGTAACTCAGTAACTATTGGTAGTCTGGAGGCTGGTATTCAATACTCTGTTAGTGTCACTGGTAGAAATAATATGTCTGAGTCAGAAGGCACTGGAACTACAACTCTGACTACAAGTGAAACAGGTACAGCTTTAAAATAATACATAACTAGTGGTGTGCTTGAGCACAAATGGCGAGCGAGCCTTAAACTACACTATTGTTAAATTTGATTTTAACAACTAACACTCAAGCTATTAAAATAAAGTCGAGTTTTTAAATTACGTATGAGGTAAAGGGGTTTCAATGTCATAGTAACCGCTCCCGCAACAGTTTGAATTGAAAAAGAAGCAACAAAATCTAATCACGTTATTTAAAATTTTCTTTGTGATATTCTTAATAGTAGTTGTAAACGCACAATACTTTCACACAACTGAACATACCTACGCAAGACTTACCTTCGTGGTTCGTCTAGTGGACAATGCATTTTTAAGTAAATACTGTTGAGTAGGGCTTATAACTGTGACAAATAGCGCATTAACTTACCCCCGCCACTAACTCGAAAGAAATGGAGCTCCCATAAGATTTTGAGTTTTAACTGCACCCGCAAAACAATTCAAAGCCGTAGGTAAACAATTCAATTTCTAAGGTGATACGGGTAATGGTCGCTAAACCGGATATTTTGTTTAGTGAAGTTTGGGACGGGGTCGAACGCGGAGCGAACACAAAAATACGGAGGGTCAAAGTACAAAATGACATACGTACGTCCATATATATAAATAAACTAGTGGTGTGCTTGAGCACAAATGGCGAGCGAGCCTGATAGTTAGGTAACATAAAAGTATTGTTACTATGTTTTAGCTTAGTTCATGCAAACACTATAATAGCAGTTATGACCTTTTATTTCAGCAAACAAGTACAAAATCACTCTCTTACCTGATTAATGATAACTTTTGTATAGTATCATCTCCATTCTGATGATAATCAATCCAGTATATCTGAACAAGCTTTTTCACGACGATAAAAAAAAAGTTAGTTATTATTTGTTTAGCCAACAAATATGGAACTACTTACCCTTCTTGAGTATTGATAACTTCTGTAGTATCATTGAAGTTACTTTGGCCATCTGAATTACCTTGAATTCTTGACAACAAGCTCCTCACCTACAAAAACAAAGACAATCAATTTTAGCACACAAATACAAATTACTTTCTTACCTCATTTTCTTGAGCAGTGGTAACTTTTGTAGTACCAAATTTGAGTCCTTCTGACTATTTGAATTTACCAGTCACTGTTGACAACAAGCTCTTAGCTATAAAAAAGAAAGGCCAGAGTTATTTTGCATATTTAGCTAACAAATATGGAATTGCGTACTTACCTCGGCATCCCTCGAGTAGTAGTAGCTTCCTTAGCATTAATACTTTATGTGCTTACATACGCTTTTCAGAAGTAATGATAGCTCTCTTAGTACTGACTACAGGTGGCTCTTGACAACTAGTAACAAGCCGCACTTAGCCGGAAAAAAGGCGAAGTTTTGAATTTAAATCTGGTAAAGGGTCTTCAATGTCATAGTAACCGATCGAATCAACTTTTTGTTTCTTGAAAAGCAAGCGTTTTCGCAAGAATTTTCTCACACTTTGGAGCTTAAGTATAAAGTAAGGCTTGCTTAATGCTGTAGTTTCAGAATAAACTGGGGTCAAGCCTAAAAAGCCGTGTTTTTTGAAGAAAAAACATTCCCCCCGCGCGCGTTTAAAGGGCATACGTAACATACATACATCCGATTTTGCATTATCCACCCCTAATACTGTCTCGCTCGCTTCGCTCGCTCGCCAATAAACAAACATCCCCGATTTTTTCATTTTTACCCCTGTAAGTGTCTCGCTCGCTATGCTCGCTCGCCAATAATCTGTGATAACATTTCTTATTTTTTGCAGCTCCTACTGGTAGTCCTGGAGTACCTACTGCTAGTTCAGTAATGTCTACTAACATTACTCTTACATGGACAGAGATAGATTGTCTAGACAGGAATGGAGTCATCACAAGTTACATGATTCAGTATGGAGAAGGAACTAATAGAAACATAACAATCACTACTCCATCTAGTGCTACCACTCATCTAATCACTGGTCTCAAGCCCTTCACTGAGTATACCTTCACTGTAGCAGGAGTCAACAGTGTTGGCACTGGTTCATTTTCTAGTGCTAGTCAAGTTACTAGAACAGCAGAAGATAGTAAGCAATTCACAGTATATATAAATATAAATGTAATATATACACATAATACATATTTATACATACGTATATACATACATATATTAAATGTACATACAAATTTACATACATACATACATACGTACATACATATATACATACATACTTACATACACACACTTACTAAGTGTTCTGTATGTTCTTTTTCTTCAGCTCCTACTGGTAGTCCTGGAGTACCTACAGTTAATCAAATAATGTCTACTAATGTAACTCTCATGTGGACAGAGATACTAATTTCTGAGAGAAATGGAGTGATCATTGGTTACTTAATTAGATATGGAAATGCAGCTACTGTACAAACAAGAGATACAGGCTCTAATACTACTACATTTGTATTTACTGGCCTCAATCCATTCACTCATTATGCATTTGGTGTAGCTGGCAAAAACAGTGCCAATACTGGACCTTTCTCCACTGATACTCAAATAATTAGGACTCTAGAAGACAGTAAGGACTACTCATAAAAAATAGATAAAATATTATTTAAATCTTTTCTTTTCAAAAATAGGTATAAATAACTTGCCATTGTTTAATAAACTATTTCGAATTGTCAATATTATATTAGCAAGTACCTACCACATCGTGGTTCTTTGATGTACTAACTTAAGACTAGTTACTTTAGTCCGCTTTTATTTTTCTCACTTTAATTTTTCTCACTTACTTTTCTTGACCCATGTATTCATGGGTACACACCCCATCATAGCCGTAGTCAGTGGCTGACGGTGCTTTTAAGCAGTGTCTGAAGCCCTCCCCTTTTTTCTTTTTCAGAATGAGCTCTCTTTTTGTCAAAATAAGCCTTGTTAGCTATTTTATTTCTTACCTGTTAAGTGGAAGTACAAAAGTATTATAGCAATACCTTTTTGTTCGTTGTTGTTTTTCCTTGACTCCAGTAATTGATATGATGAGTCAAGAATTTTCCATATAATATGCCAGACCAAGCTCATAGTATGCCAAAGCAGAGCAGGTTTAGCCAATCATTGATTCTGGACAAAATAGAATTGTATTTAGTTGATGTTGTTTATTAAAGAATTCAATTTTCTCTTCATGGTTGAACTCAGCACTTACATATAGCTAACTACTTTCATCATTAAAATCTCTTTGTATATTAGCTACTTTCATTTTTTTCCTTATAAATTAACTTGACTAACTTACCTTTTCACTAATTTTATTTATTCTGCACAAAAATATCTTTGTAAAATAGCTTTGTTTTTAGTTTCAGTTTTTTTTTCCTTCCTGAATTTTTAAGTTCATACATTTCAGTTCTGGACAGAGTGATCACTTATTAAACTGACAGAGTGATCACTTATTAAACTGACAGAGTGATCACTTATTAAACTGACAGAGTGATCACTTATTAAACTGACAGAGTGATCACTTATTAAACTGACAGAGTGATCACTTATTAAACTGACAGAGTGATCACTTATTAAACTGACAGAGTGATCACTTATTAAACTGACAGAGTGATCACTTATTAAACTGACAGAGTGATCACTTATTAAACTGACAGAGTGATCACTTATTAAACTGACAGAATGATCACTTATTAAACTGACAGAGTGATCACTTATTAAACTGACAGAGTGATATGACAAGATGTTTCACTCTCGGTTTTACTTTCACTCGCCTCTGGCTTATGAAAGTAAAATAACCTGCTCCTGAAATATTTCACTATGTCACTCTTACTTATGTAAAAATACATGGCAAAGTTCAAAGAACTCGATGAATGTCCACCCCAGAGGCTGCTTTGTAATGTTACCATTAGCGCAGGCGCAATAAATCAGGAGAAGAAATGATTGCCAGGAAAGACAACGGCAAAGGGCTAAGCTTACAGAGACAGAAGAGAATAAACGTTTGCAATTAGGTCATACAAATTTAGCAGGTTCTTTTCTATACTATTAGTGGTGGTGGTAAGTTATCTTGGTTAATGTGCTGTTTGTCATAGCTATACCCTAATGTAACAGAACTGTTCTTACTTTAAAATCCATTGTCCAATAGTCAAACCACCCAAAAAATTCAATGGATGCTTTATTCAGTACATGAACACAAAACTAATACAGTGTACAGACATTATTTTCTGTTGACAAATTATCATCTTTACGTATAATATAGAATGGTAGTGTCTTATCGTACAACAATATTTTTTTTTGATTATAACTTAAAATTATGTTCAGTAGTTACTTGTTTCAATCACTTGTAAAATGGGAGAGTAAAGTGTATACGCAGGTTAATATGACAACCCCATGATAACCAGTGTTGTCTGCATAGTTGCCTAGTGAGAATTACAAACTCTAAGTCAAGCAAGATTCACTTCCACAACTGGGATACTGCGTTACAGTGACTAGCTGTCTAACATATGGAAATTCTACTTATAATTCTGATTACAATGGTAAGTGTAACCTAGATGGAAGGACTAAGACACCACACAATACATAGATGATGACAGCAAGGGATTCACTGCCCACAGAACCTTGAAGGCTGCAGGCTGTACCTCCCGAGCACAGCATGATGGTATCAGACACCAGATGATTTGATGAGTGGTAAATCCCAATATTTCAATATCTATCAGTTTATAGCAACTATAGCCTCTGTTAGTAAATACCTGAAAAGTAATTTTCCTCCTTTGTTTCTATACTGACACTCTACGACAAAAAGGTTGTGATTGCATTATTCCACTAATTGATGCAGTGATTTTGGCAAGCTATAATGCAGTGCATGGGATATTTTCATTTGTAGTGCACTTGACTCCAGTGAAAGAGCAAAAGTGATAGGATTAGAGTTTAGGAGAATTTTTTCAGTGAACTAACAATAGAAAATTCTAGCTCATATATAAAATTTTCATGTTCCAGCTCAACTTGTATGATAAAATTCAAGCCAGTTTAGTTTCTTCTACATCTCCTCTCAACTATCTTCTCTTCCACCTCAGTCAGCTCTATCCTTACCTCCTCATAATCAGCTCCCCTGTAGAGCTCATCTCTCTCCAGACAAGCTGCACACAGACAATTCCCCCAGACTAGCTTACCTTTGCTATCAAGGTTTGGTCAACCTTAAAAGTTTTACGAAGGTCTTCCAAAAATAAACTCATCACTTCACATTTGTAGCTGTTTATCAGGCATTGATTAACAGTTTGTGATGGAACATCCTAGACACAGAAGTGCTGGGATTTCATCTGTATAAGATGCAAAATATAAACTTGTGGACATTCTTAACAAAATAAAATGAGACTTGTGCTACTACAAATGCACAATATTGCAACTAGAAGATGTTCCTTGAGTTTCATAATTGTAGTCATGTAGACAATTAAGAATGGTTACTGAAAATGTAACTTACTTTTTTCGTTTACGCTTTTTTTTTTATGTTATTTGATTTTCTTACTCATATTTTTTGTCATCAGTGTTTCCAATTAGTTGTAATTTTTTTTTGCAAATTAAAGTGTGTAATGAATCAGCACTACAATCATATCTTCCTCATCTGGCAAAGATGCCACACAAATAACATTCTTGTACTAATCATAGGCATAAACTAAAAAAACTAATAAAATTTGGAAGGGAGGATACTATTAGTTAGAAGGGATAACTATTAGTAGTATGCTCCCTTCTAGCAATAAATATTCTCGTGCACTCACTAGAACAGTATATGCTAGATATAATCCGTACTTCACGATACAAAAAGGCTCAAAGTCAATCAGCTATACAGAACTGTGAGCAGGCTCTTTGAGTCTTAACAAAAATATATTTCATTAAGGTGATTAATAATTGTACTATTTGAAACATTAATACAATTATTAAATGGGTGAAAAGATGAAACTGAATTTATATCAGTAAGGTAATGATAGATAAAAGGATTACATAAAGATGATAATGTGTTTGTAGAATATGAAGTCTGATAGTTTGATTACATAAGCACAGATAAACAAGAAAACTTAAACTGAAAGCGTATACCTAAATGACATACATTCTAATGTGTACTTACAGATGTACCACCACCAACGATATCTTCATCAGTGACTGCTACATCAGCTACTCTGTCCTTCTCTCAACCTAACAATAGTTTATCAGTAGATATGTACACAGTTACATTGACTGGTACTACTTGTAATGGAGTCCCTACTAGAACAGGATCTACTACCAGTAACTCAATAACTATTGGTAGTCTGGAGGCTGGTATTCGATACTTTGTTAGTGTCACTGGTAGAAATAATTTGACAGAATTAGAAGGCACTGGAAGTGCAACTTTAACGACAAGTGAATCGGGTAAAAAATATTGCAAAGAGATTGAATTATTATTTATGAGAAGCACAATTGGTGATAATTGGTTGATTTTGAAAGGTTACACAACCTTTTTAATGTATTGTATATTTAGTAATTTTAACCAATCAGAGTCAAGTGTAATTTACTATAGCAGTACAAAATGTATTACATGCATACTGAAGTAGAAATATAATTTATTTTCCTGTAGTTCCTAGTGGCAGTCCTGGTGCACCAACATCTAGTGCTACTACATCAACTAGTATCACCATCACATGGACTGAGATAGCATGTCTAGGCAGGAATGGAGTCATCACTGGATATACTATTAGATATGGACCTGTTAACACTTCACCTACAACTATAGATCATGCATCTACTGGCAGAAGCAGAGTAATATCTGGTCTGACTCCCTTTACCAACTACAGTGTCTCACTGAGAGGAGTGAATAGTGCAGGAGCGGGAATCTATTCAGCAGAGACTGTCATAAGGACGGGTGAAGTTAGTAAGTTTTATTACTATTAAATATACATAACCACTAACTGGGGAGGATTGTGGTGGAATGAACGTGGCCCTATTACCCCTTACTCACTAAGCTATTACCACCCGGCAGATACATGTGTTGTCTCTTTGCCAATGCATAGTATAAACTCCAGTCCTGACCCATTCCTATCAACGTGTGTTCTACCTGCCTGCAACCACCTCGGCTTTGCAGTCTGCCCATTCCTCCCCCACAGGGAGATGCATGCTGTTCTGGTTGTTTTGAGTTTTCTGATTAGGCAAAATAGTCATTGAATAGAGTGACATACCTCTGGCACAACATGTGTATATTTATATTTTTATCCTTAGAATGTTCACTTTGTACTATTCACTGATAATAACATCTGTGTAGTGTCAAACTGTCTGCATTGTTTCAGATATTATAGTGCTAGTGAAATAGTTAAAAATTATTATGAATTGTTTGTAGTATCATACCGAATAGCACAGTTGAGGGTTAGGTAATTGTCTTAGAACTCATTAACCATGAGCTCTTTCATTTACCAGACCACTTCAAATTGTGGGAATACACTCATGTAAAAACATGCTCTATAATAATATATATAATTATAATGACAATAAATAATCAAATAATCAAATAATCATAAGCAGTTGACTGACACATTGTCTACCTTTGTACACACAGAAATTAGAATTTATACAAAATGGTCCATCATAATTGGCATATTATTGATATTTTGTTGCAGGACCTTCAGTTGTAAGAAACGTAGAAAGAATTATTTTATACTTCAGTGTAATATTATCCTGGAGTGAACCAGTCCCTCTCAATGGCATTCTCAACAGATACACTATCAGATACTCAGTGAATGGCAGCAGTGAGATAACTAACACAACAAGGGACACCACTTTCTCTATTACAGATCTCAACCCAAACACTGTAGTGTCTAATATCAGAGTCATAGCTGCTACAGGAGCAGGAGATGGTCCTCCTCAAACAATAGCTGATATTAAGACTCTGGATCGACCGTGTAAGTCACTATTGTACAAAACAAACTGAACAGAAGCATATGTTGTATTGGCTACCACCTCAAAAATCAAATAGGCACTATAATTATTACAAATATAAAAATATTGGGTTTAGTCTAAATTTACAATCGCTAAAAAGATATGAGTCTCATATCAATATTAATGCAATATGTATTATTTGTATATCTATAAACTCAAATAAATTACATTTTTACTTTCATCAAAGGAGTTAGAAATGAAACTATCATAGGTGCTCATATTTAAATTCAAAATTGAATTGTTTTATGGTATAATTACATGATGTCATAAAATACTTTTACTTTGTATTAATAGATTAGCCAGCGATGAAAAACAAACTTTTGGCTTCAACAATTTGTGCTTATTAAGTGACTTGTGAATGTGTTCATTATTAGCATGGACAATTGACATACCAGATGCATGTGACATTTATTATCTATATAATAATAAGATGATGGTGTAGGTATTCATGAATAATTGATGAGCTGAACCAAGTTGGTAAAGCACATCAGTAGAGTGTCATGTTCTTCTTCTCTGTAGTTGACAAAAAGTGCTTCTATTTCGAACTTGAATCTGTGACTCTCGATATTCAAGCACATTTACCATTAAAGTGACTGGAACAGTTTGATTGTTGGAGTGCCTTACCTATTGTATCACCTTCTCTTTTCCCCCTAGGTCTTGCCCTGTCCATTCCCACTACTTAAAACTGAACACTGAGTGTGTATAAATGAATAATTAATTTCCTGAATTGAGTTTAGAAAGAGTATTCACCTCCAGTAGTAACCATAGTCACCACAAATCAAGAGTAGAACAGACACAGAGAAGTAGGAGAACACAAAAATTCAAGAAAAGTACAAGCAGAAGTTAGAACAGGTTGACTGATGTTCTAGAAAATACTACAGCATTTTAAATTTGCTAAACTTAGTACATTGAAAGCCTCAATGTAGTGTGATAAAGCAAACCACACATTTAGTAGAAGGCGATAAGGTAACAAAGGTGATTAAAAGGACAGAAACGCTGAGAGAGATAGACAATGAAGGAGAAGCAACTCTATGTAATGAAGAGAGGAATAGGATAACCTGAGATAGATCAGAAAGAAAGAGAGTAGGAGAGGGAAACCATGGATAAAAATATCTTATGCTATTGCATTCCTATTTTGTAAAAGTAAGTACATCATCAAGTGCCTGGATGTGGTGGGATAATTGCTAGTAAATACTTCAATATACATATATATAGCCTTATATTGACAATCATCAATTGAGGTCTCAATTGAGGTTATGTAAAACGTTCAGAGTTTACTCTTTTACTGATGGAAAAAGTGTGTAAACATAGCTCTAATGTGACCAGGGAAAGGACAAAAGCAGAGAGTGTAGGAAGCCAAGGGAAGTGTCCTTACTGTAGACAAATGATTAGAGAGCAAGCTTGTATTTTCATCACCCACAAACTTGTGACAATTAAGCCTGAGAGTGAAGTATCTTGTGACAGTAAAGCCTGAGAGTGAAGTATCTTGTGACAATAATGCCTGAAAGAGAAGTATCTTGTGATAGTAAAGCCTGAGAGTGAAGTATCTTGTGACAATAATGCCTGAGAGTGAAGTATCTTGTGACAGTAAAGCCTGAGAGTGAAGTATCCTGTGACAATAATGCCTGAAAGAGAAGTATCTTGTGATAGTAAAGCCTGAGAGTGAAGTATCTTGTGACAGTAAAGCCTGAGAGTGAAGTATCTTGTGACAGTAAAGCCTGAGAGTGAAGTATCTTGTGACAATAATGCCTGAAAGAGCCTGAGAGAGAAGTATCTTGCTATATCAACTTTAAGGAGTGTTATAAGTTGTTTATTCTATTTTACACAGTGGCACTATATGTAATGACTTTTGAAAATTAGGAATGATGTAGCATAATTTATTTTTAACTGTTCTTAAGATTTTCTACTTAATACTACTTGATTTATCTACACCAGTTTCTCTTTCCTGCACTCTGTCTTCCTGGGTCATTTCAGCTCTTCTCAACATTTCATCTCATCTTGAGTCCTGCATTTCTTCCTTTGTCAATCTCCCCTGCTTCTAAGGATCCGTGTTTCTCAAATATGGATTTACGCTATGTGAAGCTATTGCTTTCTCTGTCCATTCCTCACAGATTTCACTTGTTGTATGTTTCAATTAGTTGTCATTTCTAATCGACATCATTTCCTTAATTGCTCTCTACAGAAGATTATGGTATTTTGAGGCGATGTTTTACCAACTGGGCTCAGCTCTTGAAATGTTAATGAATGTTCACAGTTGTTGGTTGATGTCACTGACTCACAAAATTAAAGTATATTATTATAGTAATTGTACATGTTCATGTAATTCAGTTTAGCTATAAATATTGTCAATAATTGTTACTATATTTATTGTTTTAGTTATTTATTTATTAGCTGAAGTAGAAAATATTGAGTTAGAAGTTCTGTCTGATACCTCAGTGAGAATATCCTGGGACAACTCTGGTTTCCAAGTCATCACTGATTTTGTAGTCTACTACAGACAGACAGGCAGTAGAAAGAGACAAACTCTTGAATCAAGTGTGGTTGTTTCAAAGGAAGTTACTTCAATTACTATTAATAATTTAGTCAGTGCAGCAGAGTACGTGTTTGAAGTAGTGGCTAGAGCAACTGATGGGCAGAAGTCAGTATCAGGAATGAGAGCTGGACCAGATCCTGTTACTCTATTATCTCCTACTACTGAAAGAACTTCAACAACTTGCTCTCAAACAAGTAAAGAAAAGTGCAGTTAGTTAGTGTCAGTAAAACTATGGTAAATTAAATTGAGTGAATCAAGTTTTTACAATTACTAAGTTAAATTAGCAGTTTCTTGTTTATTTGAAGTAAAGAATGATGATGATTTTGAATAAGAACTGGCCCAAGTGGCTGTGCATACAATTAAATTTGTTATGAGATGCATTTTAACGGAACAATAATAATTAACTAACATACTTATACAAGAAATAAATGGTATAATAATATTTTAACAATTACAGTGTCCTTCTACTGTAAGAATTTTGGGTTTGCTTATACTTTAACATATGAAAAACGTGTACATCCTTATATAATTAATTCATTTTGTCAATTACAAATTTCAGATATTGTACTTGCATCAGTCTTCATCACGCTAATAACTACAGTGATTATTTACTCACTCATTCTGGGAATAGTCATTGCAAGCTTGAAATTTACAAGAAAGACAGAAAAAAGGTAGTTAAACAAATACTAATGTTAATGAATTTTAATACGGAACTTTATTTGTTATAAAGGCTAATGATATTGTTTTTCTTGTACATTTATAATGAAGCACCAGAACTCTCTGCGCTACTAAACACTACTTAGCTATTACAATATAATCTCTGACTAAAAGAACACGCAATATATTATAAGATATTTTAATCAGGCATCAATATAAAGAAAATGGTACATGGAAACCTGTCTTCATAAGAGAAGGTCAGAAACACTCACTGGTATACATTTTCAACGCGAAACTTAACTTCTTTCAATTCCATTAACTTCCCTGATCATAAAGCAAACTACATCACTGGCTGCAAGAAACTATTTGCTCACGTGATTATGATGTGACACTAGGGGGCATTTCCCACATAAGCAGGTACCAACGTGGAGCTGAAAGCTTCGCTTTTTCTCACCAATTAGCTGGAGATTTATAAAAGTAGCACAATCACTGGTCCTAAATCTTCATTCTGAGTTAGTTCATGCCTAAATCAATGGTCAATTGTCAGTAGTCTGCGAAATATGAGTGTGACAGACAAACAGACAGACAAACAGACGAACAGACAGGATGACTACAATAAATCTTTCGCACATGCACCTGAGAGTTAATTATATAGCATTTATTAGAAGTATTTATATAGTTTGTGAGATATTTATGAATCGAAGATGATTGTGTGTAGTATTTCAGATGTAAAGATGGAGTCATGTGCTGCATACGGAGAAGTCATGGAGAGAGAATCTGAATCTCATTATGAGACTGTAAAAAGTCCAGAGATTGCTCCTACAAATTGATTAAACATCATTGTTGTACAATATATAGCTGACGTACTGGTGGTCTATCTATGTGTATAGACATTGCTATTTGTTATTACTACATTTTTTCTGTGTAGCAGCATAATGTTATAAACACTTTATTATAGCTAATGTTTTGATCTTGTTAACCTCAATGGAAGTCAATACAATTCAAATATGCACAACTAAAATTCATTGCTTTCTTGCTGTGCTATAAGTTTTAGATGTCACAATCTCAGCAGATTATGTCGACTGAAATAATGGGAAAGTAAATTAATTTTAGAGAATTAGTAACAACAATGAAGCTAATATACATCATATCCATTACAAATGAAGCTGGGGAGCTGGAGGATTGGTCCACACTGAGCAAAACTACAGTCTGTTTGTAGATCAGAAGCTTGGGAGCTGGAGGATTGATCCTCACTGAGCAAAACTACAGTCTGTTTGTAGATCAGAAGCTGGGGAGCTGGAGGATTGATCCTCACTGAGCAAAACTACAGTCTGTTTGTAGATCAGAAGCTGGGGAGCTGGAGGATTGGTCCACACTGAGCAAAACTACAGTCTGTTTGTAGCTCAGAAGCTGGGGAGCTGGAGGATTGGTCCTCACTGAGCAAAACTACAGTCTGTTTGTAGATCAGAAGCTGGGGAGCTGGAGGATTGGTCCTCACTGAGCAAAACTACAGTCTGTTTGTAGATCAGAAGCTGGGGAGCTGGAGGATTGGTCCACACTGAGCAAAACTACAGTCTGTTTGTAGATCAGAAGCTGGGGAGCTGGAGGATTGGTCCACACTGAGCAAAACTACAGTCTGTTTGTAGATCAGAAGCTGGGGAGCTGTAGGATTGGTCCTCACTGAGCAAAACTACAGTCTGTTTGTAGATCAGAAACTGGGGAGCTGTAGGATTGGTCCTCACTGAGCAAAACTACAGTCTGTAGATCAGAAGCTGGGGAGCTGGAGGATTGGTCCACACTGAGCAAAACTACAGTCTGTTTGTAGATCAGAAACTGGGGAGCTGTAGGATTGGTCCACACTGAGCAAAACTACAGTCTGTAGATCAGAAGCTGTGGAGCTGGAGGATTGGTCCACACTGAGCAAAACAACAGTCTGTTTGTAGATCAGAAGCTGGGGAGCTGGAGGATTGGTCCACACTGAGCAAAACTACAGTCTGTTTGTAGATCAGAAGCTGGGGAGCTGAAGGATTGGTCCTCACTGAGCAAAACTACAGTCTGTTTGTAGATCAGAAGCTGGGGAGCTGGAGGATTGGTCCTCACTGAGCAAAACTACAGTCTGTTTGTAGATCAGAAGCTGGGGAGCTGTAGGATTGGTCCTCACTGAGCAAAACTACAGTCTGTTTGTAGATCAGAAGCTGGGGAGCTGGAGGATTGGTCCACACTGAGCAAAACTACAGTCTGTTTGTAGATCAGAAGCTGGGGAGCTGGAGGATTGGTCCTCACTGAGCAAAACTACAGTCTGTTTGTAGATCAGAAGCTGGGGAGCTGGAGGATTGGTCCTCACTGAGCACTTTCAAACATTTGCATATCTACACCCTTTCTTACATCCTCAAAGAGTCACTGTGATCATTCTTATGGTGATTCGATAGATTTGTCCATTAAATTTCTAATCTACAGATCAATATTAGTTGGCAATTGAGTACACTGCCTTTTAATAGCCATGCTTTGTATGCTAACAGAAATTGAGAATGCAATTCTGAATCAGAACAAAAACTAAAATTTCAAGTAATTACTCATCATCATTAGCAAAATATGATTGGAAGGTATTGCTTTATTTTACTTCAATAACACATTTTGAAATTAGCAAGATCTCTATTGGCACTACTAGTAGAGAGGTCATGATACTTCTTAACCTAGTCTGGTTTGAGAGCAAACTGTGTTTTGTAGTCAATAGCCATGACAAAATACTGCTGGCAGGGAGTACCAATGTCTTTGTTTGGAATGCTACAAGATCAAGGACATATAGCACTTAAGGAATATAAGAAGGAGCAGGGAATGCAAAGAAATGATAGCTATAAAATTATGCTAAATGAAACTTAAGCAATATCCACTATAGTGGTGTGAAAAGTAGTCTTCAAATAAGTGTATATGCTTGATTATGAAATTAACCTTGTAGTTAAGACATTTACTACATGAAACAGAATAGCTGCAAAGTGATGAGTCTGCAAAATACTGAGTATAAGCAGTTGTACGATCTTCAAGATATTGTTTTGTACCAGACATAGAGTCCTTACTTACATGAGACACAGAACGATAAAATTCAAAAGGTTAATGTTTAATCAGAGCAGCATTAATTTGACACTTAAAACATTTATCATTTTTGAGATTAAAATGGCAAAATGTTTAAGCACTCAAAAATGTAAACATTGCTTTCTATTACAGTACATCATGAAGATTTCATAGATTTTATTTTCTCCACATATTTCCAATCAAACCCATTATTAATTGCTTTAGTCTGGTCTATAAAAAATGCCTAATTCAAATACAGTGTTAAATTCTTCCTCAAAATAATTTTTATTGTTCCTATTTCTGATGCTCACCAGCCTCCAAAATGTAGAGTTCTAAAAGGAATGAAGTGTCATTGTATGTGATGAAAGGATGACTGTTGTGAGATGACTAATAACGCCTCCAAATATTAGATGATGTTACCAACAATACTGGTACTGTTTCTTCAATAGTGCTTCTGCTGATAAGGAAACAGAAAAGATTAGTTATTCAGTTGGAAGCTGAGTCAACCAAGGAGGATAATTCCACCATAATTCTTTCTTATTTATCTTGAGGTAAAGAGCAATAATGATTTTGAAGAGTGGCTGTGCATACAATTTAGTCCGTATTTGTGATATGCTTTTCAACATAACAATATTAACTAATTTATACAAGCAATAAATAGTATATTATTTAACAATAATAGTTGCTTTCTTTACTGTAAGAATTTAGTGTTTACTTATAATTTAACATGAAAAACTTGTACATCCTCATATAATTAATTCATTTTGTCAATTACAAATATCAGATATTGTACTTGCATCAGTCTTCATAACACTAGTAACTACAGCGATTATTTACTCACTCATTCTGGCAGTAGTCATTGCAAGCTTGACATGAAAATGTTTTTATCCGGCAAGACTAAACATTCAATTTGAAAAACTTAACTTGTTCCCCACATGCTCCTTTTAGGTGGCATGAATTCCACATAATAGTATGTTCTCTCTTCATTATAAAAAATATGTTTAAACATCTGCTCTTTTATTAAACAATAGATAATCGATCAAAATCTGTCTGGGTAATAGCTACTATAGCTAGTAATCATTGCAGTTGTAGTTTCTTGCCATCACACATTCCTAATTATGACACATTATTCATTGAAACAATATTTGTGGCATGTTAAGTAATGATACTTTCATAGCTATCTGGTTTCAGGAATTGCTAAATATTGATAAAAGTTTCTTGAGTAACATAAAATTTGGCTAAGGCAATTTATATTTCCCTGAATAATTGCATGATTCAAGGTGAGTAGGTTACAATATATTGCTTAGTTTTAGTTTGTCATCTAATCAAATTTGCTGTCTTCTTCTAAAATACAGTATTTAGTTTTTTCACATTCTCCAATGCTTAGTTTGTTTTCCTTACCTTAAGTAAACCACCGAAACTAAGGAGTTTTTGTTTCTTTTATAAACAACAATAAATAAACATTACGCTTCATTACTGAATTACACTAGAGTAGTTCAGTACCTGATAATGTATCCTGTTTGATGTAGCCAGCATCTTGCTGCAGTCTCTATTATTACATATTATTAAATCCTAGTTTGGCATAACATAAGAAACACGTCTTGAAATCATCAGAAGATTAAAAAATGGAAACAGTAAAAGTGAGGACTAGCTATGTGTATGTCTTAAACTCAGTGTCATAAAGTCATCGTAATAAGTTTCAGTTTCAATATTACAACTTCAACAACAATGCTGTCATGCCACATTTGAATTATTATTGTATTATCCACAAGAATATAATTTGGGAACTCAATATAATATGAAGTGACACAGAATGGTTGTCTCTCCATCAGCATGATACATCATGACTGTTCGAGGGGCGTAACTTCCTCGAGCTTCAAAGGACCAGATCGACCCAAGTCTTGCCTAATTTAATTAAAGTGATGCGCCGCACAAGTCTAGGGCAGGGAAGACGGATACTATGCCGTCGTTGTAGACCCTACCAAAGAATCTTGTATAGGCGTAACGCACGGTTGTAATCTTATTAGGGTTAACTCGGATCAATATTTGCATACACTACTACATTACATTTATGCAGTGATAATGATACAAGATACAGTGGTTATATATGAATATCATTATGTATGTAATATTGTTCGGTAAGGTGATAATAGTTCTATTGGAGTGACGAGTTCTTGATTGTTCAGGGCTGCTCTCCTGGCTGTCCTGAACATGCTGGGGGGGGAAGGGGCTGATCCGCCATGAGTAGCGGGATCAGCTGGTGAGCTGCTCTGCGATAGGTTTTGCCATTGCATCTCACGTCCACTGCTCTGACGATGCTGTCATCTCCAGGATAGATGTCTGTAATTCTGGTGAGGGGCCATCTTCTGTACGTGAAGGAGTCATCTCTAAGGTATACTACGTCACCTGCCTTGAAGGGGTGGCTATTAGACTTTCACTTCTGCCTCGCTTGTAAGGACTGGAGGTAGGTTGACTGCCAGGCTGTCCATAAGTCTTGAGTTAGACATTGAACCAGATGCCATCGTCTGAGTGAAGACAGCTTGGCTTGGCTGGCAGGTTTCGACGAAGGTGCTGCTAGAGGTCGGCCAATGATGAAGTGACCAGGAGTGAGTACCAATTGGTCGTCGACATCTGTGGAGTTGATAGGAGTCAGTGGCCTAGAATTAAGGATAGCTTCTATTTCTGTGAGCACTGTGGAGAACTCATCAAACTTCATTGGATGGGGAGTGACCAGCTTTCGGAGGAGTGTTTTCATCGATTTGACGCTGGCCTCCCAAATGCCGCCAAAGTGAGGTGTCCTTGGAGGTATGAAGCTCCATTCGATGTTTGACTGCGAGCAGTAGTGGGAGATTGCTTGTTTCGATTGAGTGGTGAGGTTTCTGAGTTCCTGGATCTCGTTGTAGGCTCCTACAAAATTGGAGCCGTTGTCCGAGAAGATCTTGGAGGGGCATCCACGTCTGGCACAAAATCGTTTCAGGGCTGCCATGAATTCATCTGAGGATAAATCCGCGCACAACTCTATGTGTACAGCTTTCGTCGACAGGCATACAAAAATGCAAGCATATGCTTTGAGAAGTACGGGTCGTCTGGTATGTCCTTGGCGAACTTGGAATGGGCCTGCAAAGTCCACTCCGCTGTTGTCAAAGGGAGGAGCAGGAGTCGTTCGAACTGCAGGTAGTAAGCCCATCTGTTGTTGAGTGCCTCTGTCGTATGCACGCTGACAAAAGGAGCATTGTTTGCTCAGCTTCTTCAGATAGTTCCTGAGAGCAGGTATATAATGTTTGTCGCCAATGATGGACATCAAGGTCGCGACTCCAGCGTGGAGATATGTCTTGTGAAAAGTGTTCAGGTAGAGACGAGTGATGCTGGAACTGAGAGAAAGAGGAACCAACACTTTGGGTTGCCGGGTCATTCTGTAGTCTCTAACTCTGCCTGTTACTGTGAGAAGTTTGTCCTCGTTCACTGCGACGTTGAACTTTGCTAATGGATGGGATATGGGAAGATTGTTTCCTTTACCACAGGCTGTGAATGCTTCTGGGTAGGATTGCTTCTGGGCCATTCGCAGGAGTATGTTTCTTGTCTGACGACACTCTTGTGTGGAGAGGTGAGGTTGTAGAAGTCGTTTGCCTCGAGTTTTCCTTGCATTATCTAGGAATCTGTAGACCCACGAGTAGACTCTGACCAGATGCTCAAAAGAAGAAAAGGAACTCCAGAACTCTTCTGTTTGAGAAGTTGAAGTCGTTGCCAGGAGGCTTGTAGAAGTAAGTGCTTCTGGTACGAACTTTGGATTGCTGAAGTTCTGAGAAGGCCAAGACTGGGGTTGAGTTAGTAGCCATTTCGGACCTTTCCACCAGAGAGCGGACTCTAGGAGTCGACTTGCCGAAGCGCCTCTACTGACCAGATCTGCCGGATTGTCTTGTGTTGGAACGTGTCGCCAATACTTGCCAGGGAGGAGTTCTTTGATGGCAGCAATTCTGTGTGAAACAAAAGTCTTGAGGGATGCCGGAGACTTTGACAGCCAACACAGGACTATAGTGGAGTCTGTCCAGGCGTAGAGACGATCTTTTGGAACATGTAGTAGATTCGCAACGTATGTGAGTACTTTGGCCAGCATGTGAGCTGCTAAAAGTTCGGCTCGTGGAATCGTGATGGTCTTGAGAGGCGAGACTCTAGCTTTAGCAAATACGAGCGAGACCGAAACAGAGGTATCTTCATGGACTTGGCGTAGGTAGACTACTGCACCGTAAGCTCGATTAGAGGCATCCGAAAAACCATGTAAAGACGTATACTGTACCGTCTTGTCATTGAGGGTGTATCTCCTGGAGATGGAGTGGCTGGCAATGAGTGGTAGATCATCTATCCATTCTTGCCAGGTCTGTTGAGCATCATCCGGAACTGCTTGGTCCCAAGAGAGCTGAAGTTGCCAAAGACGTTGAAGGAGCATCTTGGCCCGTATGACGAATGGAGCAAAAAGTCCTAGAACATCAAAGACTTTTGCTGATAATGATGCGATTTGTCTCTTGGTGGTCTTGTTTTCAGGTTCAAGCTTGAGAGTAGGAACGGAAATGCGTAAGACATCACTGCTGACTTCCCAATGTATCCCAAATGCTTTGGGAGTATCTTTGGAGATGGGGAGTTGCAAGTCCTCGGTCTCGATGAGTTCGACAGGAATGGAATCACGGAACTCTGAACTACTTGTTCTCCATTTGCGGAGGTTCATGCCTGCAATCTTGAGAAGTTTGCAGAGTTGCTCTCGAAGTTGTTGAGCTTCTTGAACAGTGGTGGCTCCAGCAAGGTAGTCATCCACATAAAAATCATTGAGGATTGCTGAGCTTGCCAGAGGATGAGTAGACTTGTGTTTCTGAGCGAGATGTTGGATCACCTTGGTCGCCAGGAACGGTGAAGACTTGACTCCAAAGGTGAGTCGTAACATGCGATGATCTCGAATCTGGTTGTCTGGACATCTGATGAGAAATCTGTGTGAATCCCTCTCGCTCTGGTGCAGCACTATTTCCCGGAACATTTTGGAGATGTCCGAAGAGAAACCTATCTTATGCACACGAAAACGAATTAGGACGTCAGTGAGAAGGGGATATAAATTGGGCCCAGTCTCCAAGGTGTCATTGAGTGATGTGCCATTGCTGGACCGTGCAGAGGCGTCAAAGACAGGACGGAGTTTTGTGGTCGATGAGGTCTCCTTGAAAACCCCGTGCACAGGCAAGTAATAAGATGGAAGATCAAGTTCATCATAGGGTACAAGCTCTGCATGCTGAAGGTTGAGGTATTCTTGCATAGCCAGATTGAAGTCTTGCAGCTTGCCTTTCCTTTCCATAGACTTCTCATTTTGAAGAAATCTTCGGTGAGCAATGTGCCTTGAAGTGCCTAATTCAGGAGCATCAGTTTTCCTTGGGAGGCGAACCACGTACCGTCCATTTGATTGAATTGAGTGGGTGTCCTCGAAGTGATGTACAACAGCTTCGTCGGCAAGATCAAGTTTAAGAGTGTCTGGGAGTTGATCGAGTTCCCATAGCTTCTGAAGAGCTTGCTGTAGTGAATCCTCCTTCAGGTGAACCTTCAGGACGGACGTAGGAGGTGTGTAGTCTTGCTGACCTGCAATTGTCCAGCCAAAGATGGTTGGAGATATGAGTATATCAGGCTCTGGGTGATATTTGAAAGAACCTGTGAAGCACTTCCAGCTGTCCATGCCCCCGATGAGAGCATCGAGTGGGCCACCAAAGTCGGGGTCAGCCAATGGCAAGTCCCTGACATGTGGATTGGCAGCGATATCCTCCTTCCTGAGTGGAGGATGGGCAGACGGAAGCTTAGGAATCACTGACAGTCTGACGGTCGTGCTTCTCTTAGAGTCCACATTCGATTGGAAGGTCACTTGGACGTAGTGCTTGCTCACTCCATTGCCGCATGCTCCTTCTATGGCGAGTCGATGGGGATGTCTTTTCACCTGGAGATGAGAAGCAAGGGCTTCAGAAATGAGCGAGGATGTTGCTCCAGTGTCGATGGCTATGCGAGCCATGCAGGATCTTGAGCCGTTGATTGCAGTGACCATGGCTGTGTTGAGGAAGGTGATGTCTGGAGGCTGAATTGCTTCGGCTTCTGGTGTTGTAGGGGTAGATGACGAAGTGGCAATGAAGCCATTGGTAGTTTTGGCTGGAGTTTCTTCCCGATGCAAAAGAGTGTTGTGCCGACCTTGGCAATGTTTGCAATTATAGGAAGATGGGCAGCTGCTATGGGAGTGCGAGAACAGGAGACAGTTGGTGCAACCTTTCTGTTCCTTGACATGTTTCCATCGTTTCTCAACATCATAGGACGCAAATACTGGGCATCGATAGAGTGCATGAAACTCATGGCAAAGAGTGCACTGAGTTCTAGACTGAGATTTGGTAGTAGAGTTCTTCTTCTGGACAGAGTCAGAGGTTGACGTCTTGGAGATTGAAGTCTTGGGTTTGTCGGCAGATGACAACTTCGCGGCATGGGCTGGCACATCCACGTCGTTCTCCAACTTTCCCAGAGTCTTCATCATGTCTTCGAAGGTAGGAATAGGAACATCAGGGTTCTTCCTTCTTGCCCACTCCTCCTTGAGTTTGTTGGAGAAAGTCCGGCTGAACAGGACAACCAGAAACTGGGAGAGCGTAGATGCCTCAATGGCTTTCAAGTCTTGTAGGCCTTGCAGTCCACGTTCGCGTAATCGACGGATACTATCTCGATCGTAATCATAGGCTTCTTCCTTGAGTAGTCGTTCCACAACGTAACGATATACAATATTCGGACTTCCAAATGTGTCCTCAAGCTCCTGGACCGCACCCTTGAAGCCGTCTTCTTGCTGACTTTTCCGAAGTACGGTTCTTTTAGCATCCTCTAGCTTGACATGCTTCATGAGGAGGGAGCATTTTTCTGGATCAGTTAAGTGTCTTCCATGTTTGTCCACAATGGACTGGAATATGGTGATGAAACTGCGCCACTGAGTGGGCTCTCCAGAAAAGGAGGGGAGGTCAACTTTGAGAAGAGACCCAATGGGATCAGCTACCGGTGGGGGCGTTGATCTGCTGGCAGAAGAGGACTTGCTGCTTCTGTGCTTGGCTGTTCGGAGTTGATCACGGCAATCCTTCACCTTCCGACGTATTACAGCGAAATCCTCGTTGTCTGCAAGAGACATAGTGTCTTGGAGATAAGATGCAATGCTCTTGATGAGCTCATCATAATCTGTAGTGCTGAACAGGGTGTCTGTGTTTCGAAGAATTTCTTCCGCCTCATCTTGAAGGTAGAGAGCTCTATAATACTGTCCACAGTGCTTGATCCTGCTCTTGAGTCTCTGAGTGAGCAGACCGTGCTGATCACTGAGTTCTTTTGCTGTTTCATACTCGCTATCTAGCTCTGTTTGGGGGACTGTATTGTTTTCCTCAAGTAGCGTCTCAAAGCGAGATTGTAGAGCAACGTGAAACTTTATTTCTCTGTCTAGTTCAGCCTTCACTGCTTCAAGTTCCTCCAGCTGAAGATTGCGTAGAGGTTCCGAAATGAGGGCTTCTATCTTACCTCGGAGGCGTGTTATACGACCTCGTCGGTGGGCACGTTTGGCCTTGATCACATCCAGGCTGCCTAGTGCCTCAATTTTCTCTAATTCTGTCATTTGTAAGACCAGGAGTTCCCGGGTTTTAGGCAAAAGGTGAATCTTTTGACAAGTGAAATCTTAAGAATTTTATGCCCTAGACCCGAGAAAGACTCCAAGCCCACGCGTGACAAAACTGCAAATTCTGGCGGATGTTGGTGTTGCGTCCGGACTTCGACTTTGGCGGGAGATCCGGGATGTAGGCGGGGCGTTCTGGACTTCGGAGTCGTGATGAACGCGTAGTTGTAGACTTGCGGAAGTCGTTAGTGGTAGAGCCTGGCTGGTAGTCTTCCTTCTTCGCGATGTGAAGTAATCCGGCTCGAAGGACCAATGTTCGAGGGGCGTAACTTCCTCGAGCTTCAAAGGACCAGATCGACCCAAGTCTTGCCTAATTCAATTAAAGTGATGCGCCGCACAAGTCTAGGGCAGGGAAGACGGATACTATGCCGTCGTTGTAGACCCTACCAAAGAATCTTGTATTGGCGTAACGCACGGTTGTAATCTTATTAGGGTTAACTCGGATCAATGTTTGCATACACTACTACATTACATTTATGCAGTGATAATGATACAAGATACAGTGGTTATATATGAATATCATTATGTATGTAATATTGTTCGGTAAGGTGATAATAGTTCTATTGGAGTGACGAGTTCTTGATTGTTCAGGGCTGCTCTCCTGGCTGTCCTGAACAGTCTTACTTCACAGGATATTACGTCACCTATTGTTTGCGGTCTCCCCAATTAGCGAGGGGAACTGAACAAACTGCTCAATGTCAGTTTACCAGACCCTTTTCCAGCGCAGAGATTGGAAAAGGGTCTGGCTACGCGAGACTACCTAACCTAGAAGTTTCTGGTTCAAGTCCTCGTCGACGCTTTTTTTTTTTTTCATCTTTTTTTTTTTTCATCCTGTTTTATATTCTTTTTCCTTTTGTCTTCTTGCCTTATTTTTCTTTATTTTCCTCTTTCTTCCTACTGTTTTTATTTCTTTCCTACCTTTTCCTTTCTTTTCCTCTTTTTTCCTGTTCTGTTTTTCTTTCTTTCTTCTTCCTTTTTCTTTTCTTCCTACCTTTTTTCATTCATTCGTCTTTATTTTCATACTAGCTAACTAGCGCTGAGGGTTTGCACTTCAGTGCTCTAGTTCATTCATTCATTCTGTCACTCTGTCTGTCAACAGGCACTTCTGGAAGGTAGAAACCGGCCAGGCTATGAAAGCGGCATCAAATAACAGTATTTCACGAAGTAAGTTCTTTTAATATGCCAGAATTTTGATTTTGGACTTCATATTCCAGAAAAAAGCGAGACTTTCCAAAGCCGTGCGATCGTAGGCTTACAGCGGGAACCGCCCCTTAAAAAACTTGCTTGTCACGTGAGCCAGCTTGCAGGTTGCAAATCACTTTTAAATAGCTAACAATTACATGGATTCAGCGTGAGGTGTTGCGTTGTGTTGCGTAGTCGTTGAGTGAGCAAGTACCTAACCTGATAGTCTCTGGTTCGAATCCTCGTCGACGCTTTTTTTTTTTTTCATCTTCCTACTGTTTTTATTTCTTTCCTACCTTTTCCTTTTTTTTTTATTCTTCTTCCTTTTTCTTTTCTTCCTACCTATTTTCATTCATTCCTCTTCTTAATCATACTAGCTAACTAGCGCTGAGGGTTTGCACTTCACTGCTCTAGTTAACCCTCATCGCGCATGCGCCCAGAGGGTTACGGTAGTCCTAGTGTCATTAACACTCAGCGCGCATGCGCCCAGAGGGTTACTGTAGTCCTAGTGTCATTTATTCATTCATTAACCCTCAGCGCGCATGCGCCCAGAGGGTTACTGTAGTCCTAGCATTCATTAACCCTCAGCGCGCATGCGCCCAGAGGGTTACAGTAGTCCTAGTGTCATTCATTCGTTCGTTCTGTCACTCTGTCTGTCAACAGGCACTTCTGGAAGGTAGGAACCAGCCAGGCTCTGAAAGCGGCATCAAACAGCAGTATTTCACGAAGTAAGTTCATTTAACATGCCAGAATTTTGATTTTGGACTTCATTTTCCAGAAAAAAGCGAGTCTTTCCAGAGCCGTGCGATCGTCGGCTTACAGCGGGAACCGCCCCTTAAAAAACGTGCTTGTCACGTGAGCCAGCTTGCAAATCACTTTTAAATAGCTAACAATTACACGCACTGAGCGTGAGGGTGTTGCATTGCGTAGTGGTTGAGTGAGCAAGTACCTAACCTGATAGTCTCTGGTTCGAATCCTTGTCGACGGCATTTTTTTTTTTTCATCTTCTTTTTTTCATCCTGTTTTTTTTTCTTTTTCCATTTGTCTTCTTGCCTTATTTTTCTTAATTTTCCTTTTTCTTCCTACTGTTTTTATTTCTTTCTACCTTTTCCTTTCTTTTCCTCTTTCTTTTGTCCCTTCATTGTCTTTTTCTCTTTCCTGCCTCTCTTCATGCCACTTCTCTTTCTTTTTCTTTTTTTCTACACTTTTCCTTTGTTATTATTTTCTTTATCATACTAGCTAACTAGCGCTGAGGGTTTGCACTTCAGTGCTCTAGTACATTCTGTCACTCTGTCTGTCAACAGGCCACTTCTGGAAGGTAGGAACTAGCCAGGCTCTGAAAGCGGCATCAAACAGCAGTATTTCACGAAGTAAGTTCCTTTAATATGCCAGAATTTTGATTTTGGACTTCATTTTCCAAAAAATAGCGAGTCTTTCCAGAGCCGTGCGATCGTCGGCTTACAGCGGGAACCGCCCCTAAAAAACGTGCTTGTCACGTGAGCCAGCTTGCAGGTTGCAAATCACTTTTAAATAGCTAACAATTACATGCATTCAGCGTGAGGTGTTGCGTTGCGTAGTCATTAAGTGAGCAAGTACCTAACCTAATAGTCTCTGGTTCGAATCCTCGTCGACGGTATTTTTTTTTTTTTTCATCTTTTTTTTCATCTAGTGTTTTTTCTTTTTCCTTTTGTCTTCTTGCCTTATTTTCCTCTTCCTACTGTTTTTATTTTTTTTCTACCTTTTCCTTTCATTTCCTCTTTCTTTCCTGTACTGTTTTTCTTTCTTTCTTCTTCCTTTTTCTTTTCTTCCAACCTATTTTCATTCATTCCTCTTCTTTATCATACTAGCTAACTAGCGCTGAGGGTTTGCACTTCAGTGCTCTAGTTCATTCGTTTGTTCTGTCACTCTGTCTGTCAACAGGCACTTCTGGAAGGTAGGAATCAGCCAGGCTCTGAAAGCGGCATCAAACAGCAGTATTTCACGAAGTAAGTTCCTTTAATATGCAAGAATTTTGATTTTGGACTTCATTTTCCAGAAAAAAGCGAGTCTTTCCAGAGCCGTGCGATCGTCGGCTTACAGCGGGAACCGCCCCTTAAAAAACTTGCTTGTCACGTGAGCCAGCTTGCAGGTTGCAAATCACTTTTAAATAGCTAACAATTACATCAATTCAGCGTGAGGTGCTGTGTTGCGTTTGGTAGTTGTGTAGAAAAATAACTTGTTCGAAACCTTTCGACGCATTTTTTTATTTTATCTTTTTTTTTCATCCTGTTTTTTTCTTTTTTCTTTTGTCTTCTTGCCTTATTTTTATCTTTTTTTTATTTCTTTCCTACCTTTTCCTTTCTTTTCCTCTTTCTTTTGTGTACTGTTTTTTTTTCTTTCTTCCTCTTTCTTTTGTCCCTCTTCATTGCCAGAATTTTGATTTTGGACTTCATTTTCCAGAAAAAAGCGAGTCTTTCCAGAGCCGTGCGATCGTAGGCTTACAGCGGGAACCGCCCCTTAAAAAACTTGCTTGTCACGTGAGCCAGCTTGCAGGTTGCAAATCACTTTTAAATAGCGAACAATTACATGCATTCAGCGTGAGGTGTTGCGTTGGGTAGTTGTCGAGTGAGCAAATACCTAACCTGAAAGTCTCTGGTTCGAACCCTCGTCGACGCTTTTTTTTCCCCATTTTTTCCCCTCCTTTTGTCATCTTGCCTTATTTTTCTTTATTTTCCTCTTTCTTCCTACTGTTTTTATTTCTTTCCTACCTTTTCCTTTCTTTTCCTCTTTCTTTCGTGTACTTTTTTCTTTCTTCTTCCTTTTTCTTTTCTTCCTACTTTTTTTCATTCATTCCTCTTTCTTTTGTCCCTCTTCATTGTCTTTTTCTCTTTCCTGCCTCTCTTCATGCCACTTCTCTTTCTTTTTTTTGTTTCTACACTTTTCCTTTGTTATTATTTTCTTTATCATACTAGCTAACTAGCGCTGAGGGTTTGCACTTCAGTGCTCTAGTTTTATGTAGTAATAATGAATCTTTATGTAATACTTAATTAAGTTATTTTACCATCACTTCATCCTTGGTCGTAACTTGTGATACATACCTTGCAAGAATCATGCATGATTTCTTGCAAGATTCTTGCATGAACTTGCCTGATTTTTGAACATATCTTGCATGATTCTTACAAGAATCATGCAAGATCCTTGTAAGAATCATGCAATATCCTTGTAAGAATCATGCAAGATCCTCGTAAGAATCATGTAAGTCCTCGTAAGAATCATGCACGATCCTCGTAAGAATCATGCAAGATCCTCGTAAGAATCATGCAAGATCCTCGTAAGAATCATGCAAGATCCTCGTAAGAATCATGCAAGATCCTCGTAAGAATCTTGCTAACCTTGCAAGAATTTTGCCGGATCTTGCAAGATTCTTTCATGAACTTGCCTGATTTTTTAACATATCTTGCATGATTCTTACAAGAATCATGCAAGATCATTGTAAGAATCATGCAAGATCCTCGTAAGAATCATGCAAGATCCTCGTAAGAATCATGCAAGATCCTCGTAAGAATCATGCAAATCCTCGTAAGAATCATGCACGATCCTCTTAAGAATCATGCACGATCCTCGTAAGAATCATGCAAGATACTCGTAAGAATCATGCACGATCCTCGTAAGAATCATGCAAGATCCTCGTAAGAATCATGCAAGATCCTCGTAAGAATCATGCAAGATCCTCGTAAGAATCTTGCTAACCTTGCAAGAATTTTGCCGGATCTTGCAAGATTCTTGCATGAACTTGCCTGATTTTTTTACATATCTTGCATGATTATTACAAGAATCATGCAAGATCATTGTAAGAATCATGCAAGATCCTCGTAAGAATCATGCAAGATCCTCGTAAGAATCATGCAAGATCCTCGTAAGAATCATGCAAGATCCTCGTAAGAATCATGCAAATCCTCGTAAGAATCATGCACGATCCTCTTAAGAATCATGCAAGATCCTCGTAAGAATCATGCAAATCCTCGTAAGAATCATGCACAATCCTCTTAAGAATCATGCAAGATCCTCGTAAGAATCATGCAAGATCCTCGTATGAATCATGCAAGATCCTCGTAAGAATCATGCAAGATCCTCGTAAGAATCATGCAAGATCCTTGTAAGAATCTTGCTAACCTTGCAAGAATTTTGCCGGATCTTGCAAGATTCTTGCCGGTGCAAGAATCATGCATGATTTCTTGCAACTCTTGCCGGACCTTGCAAGACTCTTGCGAGGATCTTGCAAGACTCTTGCCAGACTCTTACTCAGCATGAAATTTCTCAAGTTCTTAACACAAAAACTCCATTAATTGCATGTAAATATTAATAACAAAAATAAACAAAACTAGCAAATGTCAATGAGTAAACTACAAAACTATTGGTCTGAAAGTTTGCAAAATTTAACGCTGTCTCTACAGTTTTGATTCAAATTTCGAATAAGTTCTTTTTCGTTTAAATCTGTAAACCTCTGGCGAACACAATCTGTGGATAGAAAAAGGGTAAATAGTTTTGTTCAATAAAAATTGAAAAAAACTTACTAATCAATAATTGCACTTGTTTGGACTATAATGCAGGCCTGGTGCTCCTCGGAGTGCTAAACATGACAGACTGCTGCTGTTCTTTCCTGTCAAATAAAATGTCTAGCAGTATTCGGCCATAAGCCAATGCTGAGGTGGCATGAATGCACTTAATGTTGATGCCATTAACCTTTAACGATGTAATAGCAACTTATGTAAGCAATGAATTCTGCAATATAGTTGCTACTTACTATATATTCATTATCGTCGTCATTTTCAGTTGTAATCTGCAAACAAATTAAGGAATAGTAAATTTTGCCAAATAGTGCCTTGGATATCAACTACTGACAAGTGTTTTGTGCATTGTTAATACACTCAAAAATAGCAACAACACATAAACTGGTCAAAATTACTACTGATCCCAGACCCTTTCCTCCCCTGCACAATAATAAACGGAGATGAAAAGCTGGCAATGCCAGAATGACTTGATTTGTGGTGTTTATTTTACAAAGACATGGATCATGTGATTATAAGCTAAATGTCAGCGTAAGCTAACAAAATGTCATTTTTTTGGTGTAATTTTATGCTAATTTTTCAATAAAATGCATCCAATGGTAAACTACAGGAGGCAATAATACTATATTTCTGTTCAACCCTGGTCAGATTTAGTGTTTTAGGTCATCATCAGCCATCTCTTGAATTCACACTTATAAAGTGACTAATATCGCCCAAGTGTTTGATGACTATAGGCTGGTTGACTTGTATACCGTATTTCCTTGAACAGGCCGCGCGCGGCCTATTATTTTCAGGCACAAGCATAGGTAGTGAGTTGTTCAAGGGCGCGAGTTAAACGAGGGCGCGACTTATTATTTCCGAGGCGTAGCAACTACATTGAGCTTGCGCACTAAATTGTCCAGCTCAGCAGTGCACCATGCCTCTCATAAAGTGGTGTGCTTTAATTACTAATACAATAGCGGTAGTTGCTAATATAAAAATATATACATTTTAATCAATCCGACTGTCCATTATTATGTATACTGGACACCAACATACCTTTGGTGCTGAAGAGGGTACTTTACTTTCCATTTTTGAAAATTTGTTCTCCAAATCTGTTAATTTTCCAATTATGGAATCTAATTTCCTGTCCATAACAATAAGTAGGTCCTGCAAGCAAAATGGATTATTTTTATGTGGGTTAAAATAAGCATTCTAAATAAAGCTCATCAATCAACTAGAGATTATACTCATATATTTCCTAGACTTAAAATTTGCAACACCACACAGACGACATACACACCTTCTCAATCCTTTGACTTCGATGAAAGGGTGATGGTTTTCCACTGCTGCTCTGACCACACTATTAAAGCATAATATTAAGTGCAAAATTGATTTGCATGACATACGCAAAACAGTAATAATAACACACCTTGTTAGAATAATCTATTAATGAAGTTACATCTACACTTGGACCACCTTGAACTGTATCATCCTACAAAGTGTTAAAAGTTATAGTCATTTTGGATTACATAAAATTGATGATATTACCAGAGCTAAAATAAATAATATTATAACACACCCGGAAATACTCGAAATCCAAAGAGAAGATTGCTTATTGTCCAAAACAAAGGTAAGAAGAAATTATGGGTAGTAATACAAAAATAACTTGCGGTGACACATTAGACCCACAATTCTAAATAATGCCCTGAATGTACCTCAAATATAAAACTCGCAAGTCATGGTCAAAGTTGAAGAACTAGCGATTTCTATAAAAAAGGCTTCATGGGTGTCGTTAAAGCACCCAAAATTTTTTGCTTGTTTCAAGTGAAAAGTTCATAGTTTGGTTCAGTTTCATTTGGGACACCTCTTTTGTTTCTATGTGAAATGTGTCAAGCAAATTACTGTTATTGCCATTGCAGTAAACACTCGCTAATTCGAATGGTTTGAGGCCAGTACCTTGTCCAGATTAGTAAAAATGAAGGGGAAAAAAATGGATTAGCAATTATCTATTTTATACTATCACACTCTGGACTCCGGAAAAATTATGTTGGAGTTTTTGTGATCTTCCAATCAAAATTAATAAGTTTCAGATTAGCGAGGTTTCACTCTACAACTGGTCAAAATTAAGTTTTACTCCAAACCATTTTAACAAACTGCTGTTAAAACTACAGTAACACACCTTATCATTTCTCTGTGTCTGTTGAACTGGTGATTGTGTACCACTGCTACCAGCATCACACTATACATAATACATTAAATAAACAGATGTGAACCAACAGATGTCTTAGCAAAAATAAATAATTATATAATTTGAAATGGAAGTGCGCAAGTACGAACACACAAAACAGTATTCTTATTAAGCTGCATTGAAATAACACACCTGATCTATACGAGATGAACTACTGCTGGAACCGCCTTGAATTGTGGTGCTCTGCTAAATAATAAACTCACAATGATTCATCGGTACACTTTACTTATTTTTAAACGAACATGTCAGATTATAAAATAATGCTAATTACATGGTCCCTGATACATTCCCCTTTTCATTTTAGTCACCTGATACATTCCCCTTCCATTTTAGTCCAGCGAACATGTCATATTATAAAATATTGCTAATCACATGGTCCGTTTTTCTGGCCAGATCATTCCCAACCTTAGACCGACCGTTTCAAAACGGGCCAGATTGTTTCAAAACCAACCTAATCATGTTAAAATAGGCTAGCCTTATTCAATAATATAATAGTATACTTCATGAAATACCCATTACAAAAGTGTGTTTGTCATATTTTTTATATTCTACATTGGACCATTAAACTACCTGGTATTAAAACCAAGAGTCCATTTAGTGGGGCAATATCAATTCCTGTGGGGACAATATTAATTCCTGTGGGAACAATATCAATATCAGCGGGGCAAATTGCCCCCCCCCCTCCCCCCCACCTCGCCTAAAAAAATACAAACCTTTAAAACTTCCTCTGCTACCCCTCCCCGTGGTTAAATAGTTGGGCTGGGCCATTTAAAAAAGGACTGTAGTTTTCAATTGGTCTGTAACGCATACACACACAAATGATATACCTCCTCATTGGACTTTCCTGCACAGTCAATCTTTCTCCTCTTAGCACTCTTTGACTGTAGCTGAGTGGATAAAGCAAATTTAATACAATAGTAAACTTTTCTAGATGTTTTCAACATTTGAGGACATTTACATAATATTTACCTCTTTTTGGCATCTTCTAAAGCAGAGTATTTTTTAGCTTTCTTTGTTTGTTTTTCTTTTGAGGTATCTGAATGAAAAGAAGAATTTTACAGCGTCGGAACATCAAATTGCCAAAAATATTACCTGTAAATTCAAGAAATTCTGCAGGATAGGGTTTGCCATCAATTTCAACCATTACACAGAACCCTTTTCTCAGATCTTTAACCTCAATGGGTGCCATATCACTAGTATGACTAATGTCTTCTAATTTAGATTTTTATTTTTGAACCGGTCTGGCAGCATTTCAGTAAGACTTCCCCTGCAATCATAATTTTGTGTGAACTGATAACCATGGTTAAAGTTAGTGTCAATTTAAACTCTTCTGATACTTTAATTGCATAGCTATACTATGTTAAAGTTACTGGAAAATCACCAAATGTATCAGTAGTTATGATTCCAACATCCTGCCTGGTTTACAAACAACTTACTCTTCTGTGCACTTTCCTTCACTCGCACAAAATCATTGAGCTTAGCTGGTGCCTTGGTGATCCTCTTCTTTACACACATCACTTCTTCATCCTCAGAGTAATCACTGGATGAACTGCTGCTAAACTTAGACATCTTATATTCCAATGCAAGTGCACTACACATGTCATCCAGGTGTGAACAGCACTGCACATGGGAGTCCCAAAGTGTGAACTCGCACCTGCTATTTGAATTTTTAAGTGTACAGGAAGATGGGTACCAAGAGAAGAGGCATTTATAGAAAGTATTTGAAGGACCCAGCTGTAAAAGTTCCTCGAACAACTTTGTGGCTCCAGAGAAGATCTTTACAGGGCAAACCTCTGTTCATAAGGTAAGAAAGATAAAGTAAATGTGCAACAAGAATAACATAATTGTGATACTTGTGAAATATAGGAATTTCAAGGCCATTCCCAGTAGATCTATCAGTTCTCCTGGCAGATATGCCAGTATAGATAACCATATTCACAGTGAAGTCAACATGAGAGAAAATAGCAATAATTCTGTTGGTGAAATTGAGGCAGGTAGTGAATGCACTGACCTCAATATGTCTGATATTAGGAGCGATGTTGAAAATGATGAAGCTGATGGTGGAAATGGTGGTTTAAATGACGATGGAGATGATGATGAAAATGGAAATGATGGTGGAAATGATGATGAAGAAGATGGAAATAATGATGGAGAAGATGGAAATGATGGTGGAAATAATGATGAAGAAGATGGAGATGGAAATGATGGTGGAAATGATGATGGAGAAGATGGAGATGGAAATGATGGTGGAAATGATGATGGAGAAGATGGAGATGGAAATGATGGTGGAAATGATGATGGAGAAGAAGGAAATGATGGTGGAAATAATGATGAAGAAGATGGAGATGGAAATGATGGTGGAGATGGAAATGATGGTGGAAATGATGATGGAGAAGATGGAAATGGAAATGATGGTGGAAATGATGATGGAGAAGATGGAAATGATGGTGGAAATAATGATGAAGAAGATGGAGATGGAAATGATGGTGGAAATGATGGTGGTGGAAATGGTGATGCTAATTTTATATATAATGAATCGGATGATGAATACAATAATTTTGAAGATGAATTAAATAATGAAGCTTATAATGACGATAGTGGTGACAGTGAGTTTGGCGAGGAAGCTGGTAACAATGAAGGCAGTAGTGGCAGTGAGCCTGATGGTGAGGAAGATGACATTGGGAGGTTGCTTATGGAAGATGAGTCAATTCCAAGTGATATGTTTCAACCTTTATATCCAGGTGCGGTAGTTACCATCTGTGGAGCACATTGTGTTATTATGTCATATGCTGTGAATAATAAATTACCATATTCGGCCATTGGAAACCTTTTAAAATTACTTCATCTCTTATGCCCTGCTTCTAGTCAATTGCCTTCTAACTATTATAAACTCAGAAAGTTTTTTCAAAGTTTTACTTCTAGCTATAAAAAGCAACGCAAGTGTGCTGAGTGTGAGGAGAGTTCAAGAAATGAGCAGTCATGTCATGGGAGAGACGGCTATCTCATTCAAATACCGGTGGAAAAGGCTCTGAAGACAATAACCCAGAGTAAGTATAATCTTAAGTGAATGGATTTACTTTATTAATTTACTTAATAATGATGTGCATGCAATTGAACAAAATGTTGAATGACACCACTAGTATTAATTCCTTGGTCAGAATATTTAATGGAATGTAATTTGAGTAATTTTTGTATTTGTTTAACATAGATCATTGGAACAATCTTCATTATCCACTGCACAGCTCTCTCCAGGATGGTTATATCCATGACATATGGAACGGAGAAGCTATCAAACCTTTAAAGGACTCATTCTTCAATTGTCCAGAACATTTAGGTTTGACTCTTTCAACTGACGGAGTTCCAGTATTTAAATCTTCCCAGGAAAGCTTGTGGCCAGTATATCTTGTAGTCAACAACTTGCCTCCAGGTATTCGCATGAACAAAGAGAATACAATTCTTTGTGGTATTTGGTTTGGACCCAAACCAGCAATGAAGTCTTTGCTACAACCAGTAGTAGATATGCTAGAATCGTTGCATGCTATAGGTATATCTATGAAAATTTATGGTGATGTTAAAACAATACGTGCAGTATTGTTGAATGGTATATTTGATTTAGTAGCGAAAGCACCAGTGGTAAATATGGTACCGTTTAATGGACAGCATGGTTGCTTGACATGTACTCATCCTGGATCAACTCATATTCGTGGTCGACGTGTTTATCATCCAAACACTCAAGCAGAATTACGAACACATGCCAGTATACTTGATGCAGCACAGCAAGCAGAAAGACTCGGTGTAGTAGTGCACGGCATTAAGGGTACCTCAGTGTTAGCAAAAACCATAGATCTTGTTGATGGAATCCCAATAGACTACATGCATGCGGTACTTGAAGGTGTTACTCGACGGTTGCTGCATGCCTGGTTTGATTCTGAAAACCACCGTGAACCTTTTTATCTTTTTAGATATCTTAATCAAATTGATAGAAAATTTCTAAAGCAAACTCCTCCTTCAGAATTTAGCCGGATTCCTAGGTCAATAAAAAAGCACCTACGATATTGGAAAGCTTCTGAGCTTCGCTCTTGGCTACTATTTTACTCTCTTCCTCTATTACTGGATTTTATGCCATCTCTCTATTTACATCATTTTTCCTTACTTGTGAGTGCAGTGCACATTCTTCTGATGGATTGCATTTCTACCTCTCAGGTAAATGCTGCAGAATTGATGCTTGAAGATTTTGTTACACTGCTTCCTGAACTATATGGAGAAAAGAGTTGTCACTTAACTAAGTATGTAAGGCTTTGGGGACCACTTTGGACACATTCTGCTTTTGGTTTTGAAAGCTACAATGGACATCTTAAGTACTTGTTTCATTCTAGATCGAATATTTTAGATCAGTTAGTCTTCAATTTAGACATTCAGCAAACGCTACAGCTTTTGTATCCTAGAATGGCAGATATGGAATCATATGAAACATTAAAATTCTTAGAAACTTTGGGTGGAAAAGTTTTAACAAGAAATATGAATAAGATTGCTGAACATTCGTATATTTTGGGGAAGACTCTAAAGAAATACATTACCATTGAAGACAGCCGAGTGCTTGGTATTGTGTGTGGTCACATTGAAATATTTACAAGACTATATCATCATGGAACCATTTATCATTCTCGTTCTTACAACAAAGGTGGAAGCAAACGCAACAACCAGGTTTGCTGTTTTAATATTGACGGTCAAAAGTTTGGTACTTTAAACCCACAACCTGCTGCAATTATTAAAATCTTTGAACCAACTGGTGATACACTATTAGGACGTGCTGGCCATTCATGTCGGCCAGCTTTGCAAATTCACAAACAGATAAATTGCCTGAGCATGTTTGTCCATGAAATAAAGCCTCCATGTGATGATAATGAAGTCAAAATAGTGCCTATATGTAGCATTGAAGGGAAAGCTATTCATCTCAAACTATTCAATTCCCAATTTGACTATGTTCTCCAACAACCCAACATCTATGAACATAATTAACATTAAACTGCCTTTTCTAGTGTCTGTTCATTAAATTATATGTAAGAGTTTGTCATAATAAACGTTTCCTTTATTTTGCATTGAATTCGTGTTTAGCAATACTATTGTGTGAGGACTGCAATATTTAGGTTCTAGTATGAATAAAAAATTGGTGATTCTAAAGATTCTTGTAAGAGTCATGCTAGAATACACTTAAGATTTCTTGTTAATATCCGACTTAAAATGCACGTAAGATCTTTAAAGATTCTTGTAAGAATCTTGTAAGAATCATGCAAGAATACACTTACTATTTCTTGCTAATATCCGACTTAAAATGCACGTAAGATCTTTAAAGTTTTTTGTAAGAATCATGCATGAATACACTTACGATTTCTTGCTAATATCCGACTTAAAATGCACGTAAGATCTTTAAAGATTCTTGTAAGAATCTCGTAAGAATCATGCAAGAATACACTTACGATTTCTTGCTAATACCCGACTTAAAATTCACGTAAGATCTTTAAAGATTCTTGTAAGAATATTGTAAGAATCATGCAAGAATACTCTTACGATTTCTTACTAATATCTGACTTAAAATGCATGTAAGATCTTTAAAGATTCTTGTAAGAATAATTCAAAGCACCTTGCAAGAATATTCATGCATATATTTTTGCCATCTAATTCTTATAAGATCATGCAAGATTCTTACAAGAATCTGACAAGAATCTTACAGGAATATACTTGCAAGATACTTGCAAGGAATTTCTGAGAAGTCATGCAAGACCTAGTAAGATCTTGCAAGGTTTTTTCAGTAGGATCCTGGGAACTCTAATCTCCCACAGAGTGTTTCTGGCTAGTTTAGCTTCTTCTCTTATGAAGACAGCGTTAATATGTACCATTTTCATTGGTCGAGCTATTTTGATGCCTCATTAAAAATAGCTAACAGATTGCTTTTTCTGTTGGAAGGAGATTTTCTTATGATAGCTAGGTAGTGTTTAGTAGCACTGAGGGTTAGCACCCTTTGGTGCTTCATTAAATTTATTTATTGTTTTTCTCTTTGTTTTGTGTGCACACTGCACATTGTTTATTATATATAGCTAATTCATCTTTTCCAAAACACAGACATCAACGGAACCATTATGGATTTTTGCAACTAACATCTGCACATGTCTAACCTATAGTACGTGTTAAAATACTTCCACAGAGAGGGATTATAATTAAATTAGGTATTATTATTTGTTGTTGTTGTTTTGTAAGCTGTGTTAAGCAGCACAAACCAAAATATGACCATAAATTTGTTATGGGGTCTCTTTTTGGTGTGTAATAATATGTGTGCATGTGTGTAGTTATGAGAGATATATAGACATTACACTAAATATTCAAATTTGAAATTTTTTTTTCAATTATTGGCGAGTGGGCTTTATTTAGAGTGGACTTGCGGCATGCTTCATGTGGACCGCTATAATATATGTTATTACCCAGTATATATTGCTAATTGTCTGCGAAAGAAAATAACTTTGTACCACAAAGAGTGTTTTAAATTGCATGCATAAGAATTTGTTTTTAATATAAAGTAAACATGCATAGGATATGGTTTCTTTTAGCTACTAAAGAATATTTTTTAATCTTTTTCTTGTACCAAGTTTTCTTTGCAAACTGTTGCTTCATTTGATTTTAATGAATATTGGAGTACGTGTAATGTCTAGTCTTGTGAACTCACTGATATCATCAACACTGTTTTTGTTTGAATGTGACAGAAAAGGAAAGAGAAGCACGTCTTGTTGTCGATATTTTGATCCTTGCTGCATTAACTGGACATATTTTTGCACTTTAAATAACCTAGTATCCTGTTTCTTACACTGGCAGCTTCGGTATAACATTAGAATTAGTAACTCAAAATAATGATTGCATAAATAAGTGCCCTCTTGGGGTGTAAATGGGGTTGTAGCGTTGACGTCCCTTTCCCGTCCTGTAGGTAGAGAGAAACTTAGCTAAGCTAGCTAAGTTAGTTAACTTAATTGAAATGGCAGTTTAGATAAAGGTTAGTTTAATAGAGTAAGGAAACAGAGTAAGTCAGAGAGAGAGCAGACGAGGAGGATGAATGCGCAACATGCGCACATTTAAACATAATGACCATGATGAAGTTAAGTGGTTGCCGCAATCCCATGAATCTCATTACCGTATGCGGAAATGAGATATGGAAAAGGGCGGGTGAAGTTCAGTGGATTAGAACTTAACGAGTGCGAGACAGGTACTTGCAAGAGAAAGATTAGAAATAACTGAAAGAGGGCAGAATACATTCAGTAAGAAAATGAAACATAATATATAGAGTTCAGTCTAGGTGTGAAGAGGCGGGCCAGCCGGGCGTGGTCTTTAGATCCTCTGTTCGGGTCTTGTGGATCCCGAACATACTCGGGGGGGAGCAGCTGAGGAAGCATAGGCAGGTGCGTCAGAATTGCTGGTGTCTTGAAGTAGTGTAGATCCTTTGGAGGGGTGTAGATTCTCGTCGGCGTCGGTCACTAGGTGGACTAGGCGATGGACGGGGCGTTGGTACGTCTTGCCAAGACAACGGATGGTTGCTACCCTGGAGACTCCATCATCTCCAGTGTGTAGGGCAGTAATGAGAGCCAGTGGCCAGGAGCGTGATCGAAAAGACTCGTCCTTGACTAGTACCACATCTCCAACATGGAGTGTGAAGCCTGGGCGGAGCCACTTTGCTCTTGCGGCGCAGCTGGACAGATAGGCAGAGTTCCAGTATCTCCACAGGTCGGCTTGTAGGCGTTCCACTAGGTTCCATCGTTTGAGCAAGGACATCTTCCCAGTGGAAGGCAGCTTGGTAGGTGGGGCTCGAAGTGGTCGACCGATCAGAAAGTGCCCTGGTGTGAGCACATTGTCTTCTTTCAGGTCGTCGGCGTGAAGTGGTGCGACTGGGCGCGAATTGAGAGTTGCTTCGACCTCGGTCAGCAGAGTTGTGAGTTCTGACCAGGTGAGCGGATGAGGTGTGATGAGTTTCCGGAGGCCTATTTTCATGGCCTTCACGGCAGCTTCCCATAACCCCCCAAAATGAGCTGCTCTGGGTGGAATGTGATGCCAGGTGAGTCCGGTGGTGTTACAGAAGTTCATCAAGTCGGTCTTGTAGCTTTCAGAGTCTGCCATCCTGCGGATGGCACGAATCTCCTCGGCGGCCCCAGCAAAGTTGGAGCCGTTGTCCGAGAAGATATGGTTGGGACAGCCACGCCTCGCGATAAACCGGCGTAGGGTGGCCAGGAAGTCTGGAGTAGACAGCGACTCGCATAGCTCCAAGTGCACGGCCTTTGTTGCCATGCAGACAAACACGGAGACATAAGACTTCACGTGGACAGGCTTACGAGTGTATCCAGTGCGGAGCGTCACCGGTCCGGCGAAGTCCACCCCTGTGTTGGCGAAGGGTGGGGCAGGAGTCGACCTTACAGCAGGAAGAAGACCCATAACCTGCGTTACAGGCTGGGCCAACACCCGCTGGCAAGTGACACACTGCCTGGACACACCTTTGAGAAAGTTCCTCGCTCCAGAGATGACGAAGGAACTTGACAGGATTGCCATCAGGGTGGAGGTGCCAGGGTGACCGTATGCTCGATGGATAGAGGTGAGCAGAAGTCTCGCGACAGACGATTTGGCAGAGAGCGGAACGAGCTCGGCAGCAGTGTTCGGAGCATCAGGATTCCTCACTCTACTGAGAGCGATGAGATGACCGGATCGTGAGAGCTTGACTTGAAAGTGTCTAAGGGGATGACCTTTCGGTAGTGGAGAGAGAGTGCGTGCAGCATGAAACGCATCAGGGTAGGACTCGAGTTGGGAGAGTCGATAGAGTGCAGACTTGGCCCTTTCGACTTCGGTGCAGGTGAGTGTACCGGAGAGGTGTTGAGCAGGTGGGTGACGACAGTTGTGAATGAACCTAAAGATATAACATAGGACACGAACGAGTGAAAAGAAGGAAGCACGGACAGATACAATATTAGCAATGAAAGCCAGTTGGGAGGGGGGAAGAGGGTCGGAAGGTTTAATAGAGACAGAATAGATGGAGATAGGAGGTTTGGAGCGGAAGGGAGGAGGCCAGTGTTCGGGAGACAGAGTTAGCCACTTGGGTCCGCACCACCAAAGTTCAGACGAGAGGAGGTCTTCTGCACGGACTCCTCTGCTGGCGAGGTCTGCAGGATTTTGAGAGGTGGGGACGTGACGCCAATGTTGGGCTGGTAACAACTCCTGGATTGTGGCCACACGGTTAGCCACAAACCGGTTGAGTGCTGAGGGTGCCTTAGGTAGCCAGAACAGCATGATCTGACTGTCAGTCCAGGCATATGCAGACTGGATGGGCAGGTGCAGGAGTTCGATGGTGTGTTTCAGCATTTTGGCTAAGAGTAGTGCTCCGGAGAGTTCTGCCTTAGGGATGGTTATGGGTTTTGTGGGCAGAACTCTTGCCTTAGCAACAACGAGGGAAGTGGAGATGGAATCCGGAGCCTCCATCCGCGCGTAGATCACTACGCCATAGGCGACGGAGGAGGCATCGCAGAAACCGTGTAGAGAGATGGTAGAATCAGATGATGAGCAGGTGAGAATGCGTCGAGGTACAGGATGATCATGAATTACGGGAAGGTCGGAGGTCCAGGCTTGCCACCGCTGGAGTAAGTCCTCTGACACTTCCTCGTCCCAGGAGAGTCCTCTCTTCCATGTGTCTTGAAAGAGGATTCTCGCAGAGATGACCACTGGGGCGAAGATGCCGAGGACATCGAACACTCCAGCGGTGATGGAGGCGATCACCCGTTTGGTAATCTTGGTTGATGGAGGTGGAAGGTCTGGGACGGCAACGTGGAAGACGTCGGCTCGGGTATCCCAGTGGATCCCGAGTGCCTTGGGTGCTGCAGGTGAGATTGGGCAGGCGTCGGTTTCCAGCAGATGTTCTGGGATCAGCTGCCTGAGTGCAGGATCATTAGTTCTCCATTTCCTGAGATCCATGCAGGCGTCGGAGAGAAGATCTCGAAGGTCTTGAAATAGTTTGAAGGCGAGCTCCGTCGTGGGGGCTCCTGACAGGACGTCGTCGACGTAGAAGTCGGACAATATCGTCTGGGCTGCAGATGGATGAGACTCTAGGTGGGTCTGGGCATGGCGACAAAGGACTTGCGTTGCCAGAAAAGGTGACGACTTGACGCCAAAAGTCAGCCTCTTCATTCGAGCGTCACGAATGGTGTTGTCAGCCGCTCTGAACAAGAATCGATGCCAGTCTCGTTCCGACGTGTGGTGAAATAATAGCTCTAAAGATACACACAAAGTCTGTAAATTTGTCCTTCATGTGATACTAGCACATTATACTCAATATAGTAAAGGCACTTGATGATCCTTACCATACCATATGTAATTGTGTAGTAGTGATTAATTATTTAGTGTATGTTTTGTTTGTTTGTATTGTTATATATGTGTATTTGTTATTGTCAGTGTGTTTATGTTTACATTTTTAATTACTATACTCTAATTTACTATTATTATTTTTATTATTTTAATTAAACAATTTCCGTTTACTATATTGCAAATGACTGTATGTATTGTTAGGGACTTGGTCTTCTCCTCCAGTCACTGGAGATGTACCTGTTCAAGATGTAGTCTTTGCCTTCATTAAAGTGAGTCCTCATCAAGTCATAAGATGTGGAGGATATCGCAGGACCATACATATGTTGGACTTGCCCACAATGGTAAGTGTATGAAATATCAGACACAACTTATGATAGTATTATTTATAATGTTTCTATTTAGCACTGGACTAGACTATGTTCAAATGGACCTTACTTGGTTTACTATCCTACTGCTACATGTATAGAGTATAATAGCAGCCACGCCCAACTTCTGATGATTGGAGTAGTTGGAGTGTATTTATTTGATGTGTCCACTAGAGAGTGGAAGGAGATATCAGATACTGACTGGGTATGTAGTAGTTGTTATATTGTGTTAGTATTTATTAGATATGAGATATTGACTTGGTATGTAGTAGTTGTTATATTGTGTTAGTATTTATTAGACATAGATACTGACTTGGTATGTAGTAGTTGTTATATTGTGTTAGTATTTATTAGACATGAGATACTGACTTGGTATGTAGTAGTTGTTATATTGTGTTAGTATTTATTAGATATCAGATACTGACTTGGTATGTAGTAGTTGTTATATTGTGTTAGTATTTATTAGATATCAGATACTGACTTGGTATGTAGTAGTTGTTATATTGTGTTAGTATTTATTAGATATGAGATACTGACTTGGTATGTAGTAGTTGTTATATTGTGTTAGTATTTATTAGATATGAGATACTGACTTGGAGACATGAGATACTGACTTGGTATGTAGTAGTTGTTATATTGTGTTAGTATTTATTAGATATTATTGGTATGACATGTGCAACAAATGATTTTTTAATTAATTAATTAATTTAATACTTTTATTAGGCTTAGTTACTTGAAGGACAAATATTACAGACTTTGTGTGTAACTTTAGAACTATTATTTCACCACACTGAACTTCTTGGAGGGGGATCAACAGTGGTGGGGGCTTAGTCACTCCTTCTATAAAAGTGGGAGGAGTAGGGGGTGGAGCTATGTTACTGATACTGTCCTTATTTTATTTCATAAATATTTTGCCAGTAGTTATATTGAATGTATTTTATGTGTCATTAGTTGCCAAGTTATAAGTATATGAAGCGAAAGGGTCATAGTGCAACTGTGTTGTCATCTACTCCTACTTCAGTGAAAATACTCGTGTTTGGAGGACGTACATATGTATATGGTGTCATATCAGCCACTTTTCTACTCATACTCAGTGAGTTGTTGTTGTGGGTGTATGTTGTCTTTGCTGTGGATAGTGTCCTTTCTGTGGATAGTGTCTTTACTGTGGATAGTGTCTTTGTTATGGATGGTGTCTTTGCTATGGATAGTGTCTTTGCTGTGGATAGTGTCTTTGCTGTGGATAGTGTCTTTGTTATGGATGTTGTCTTTGTTGTGGATAGTGTCTTTGCTGTGGATGGTGTCTTTGTTGTGGATGGTGTCTTTGCTGTGGATGGTGTCTTAGCTGCAGATGGTGTCTTTGCTGTGTATGGTGTCTTTGCTGTGGATGGAGTCTTTGCTGTGGATGGTGTCTTTGCTGTGGATGGTGTCTTTGCTGTGGATGTTGTCTTTGCTGTGGATAGTGTCTTTGCTGTGGACGGTGTCTTTGCTGTGGATGTTGTCTTTGCTGAGGATAGTGTCTTTGTTGTGGATGTTGTCTTTGCTGTGGATATTGTCTTTTCTGTGGATGTTGTCTTTGTTGTGGATGTTGTCTTTGCTGTGGATAGTGTCTTTGTTGTGGATGTTGTCTTTGTTGTGGATGGTGTCTTTGTTGTGGATGGTGTCTTTGCTGTGAATGGTGTCTTTGTTGTGGATGGTGTCTTTGCTGTGGAGGGTGTCTTTGCTGTGGATGGTGTCTTTGCTGTGGATGGTGTCTTTGCTGTGGATGGTGTCTTTGCTGTGGATGGTGTCTTAGCTGCGGATGGTGTCTTTGCTGCAGATGGTGTCTTTGCTGTGGATGGTATCTTAGCTGCGGATGGTGTCTTTGCTGCAGATGGTGTCTTTGCTGCAGATGGGGTCTTTGCTGTGGATGGTGTCTTTGCTAGTCTGTATCATCAGTAGTATATCACTAATGGTGGAGTACAAAGTCTGTATATTTATTTTATTTTTTTTATTCACTAGACATTCACATAGTTTCTTTGCTGTGGATGGAGTCTTTGTTAGTATTCATTTATAAATATTATAGTCATTGTAGAATTTTTTTTTATCTTTGTAGCAAAAGAACCATCAGATAAATGTTAAAGGTTTGATCATTTATCACTGGAGAAGAGTTGAGAAGAAGTTCTTACAGATCTGATGAGACATTTCTAACTCAAGAAATTCCTGAAGGAGTTCAACATGCAGAGGAAGTCAAAGTAGCTGCTGATGGAAATGAGAAGCAAATTAAAACTAATAATCTAACACAAGAACCCGAGTCTATTTCTTCACAAACTTCTCCTTCACCTGCTCATCCTTCTCCTACTCCAGCTTCCCAATCTACTGCAGAAGGAGACAAAGATGGCATTAACAATAGTCATTCAGATGGTAAGGGGTTTTCTAAGTTATTAATTCTATTATACATACTTGAGAAATTATAGCAGAATTAGCAACCTTAACCAAAAAGCTGAAAAAAAATCCACTCTTTAAGCTAGAAGCACTGTATGTAGGGGCTATAATTATCACATTATGTGGTGCTGGCTTGGTGAAGCTAGATCCGGAATCTCAATGTGTAAGTCTTAATTGTCTCTCTAATAGTGCGGCTGTTAAATGGTTGGACCCAGAAAAAAATGGTATAAAAATGATTTTGATATTACTAAATTCAGAATTTTTGTAGAATAATATATCCAAAATCCTCTAAAATCCTCTTTGGGGAAAATTAGTTATGGGCAAAATAATTCTCATACTTTAGACACCAAAAATGCAATGTCAGCAAAAAAAATATTTCCATGACTCACAGAATTTTTGTAGCAGACATTAAAATAAAAATATGAATGATAATTATACAATAACATGGCAGAGTAATTATTAGTTTAAAAACACAGAATAAGTTCAAACAGTTAAAAAAAAGAAGGAAAAAAACGTTTAATAATTCAAGATGTCAACATCATTTTCTTCAATAGAAGCATCTTCCGAATTATAACAGCCTTCTCCTCGACAGTCCCCACAAGCTGAGACACATTTTAGCCCATTTTTCTGCAGGAACATGCGTTAGTCTTGCACGGATTTCGTGATGAAAGCTTGCATTTGCAACGTACAAACTTCAGAAGATTTTCCGGTGCTGGGGTGAGATCTGTCATCACTGGCACTAGCATATTCCCTTCACGTTTCCATCCCCATTGTTGTAGATCAAGATCATTCCCGCTGAGGTCCCTCTAAATCATAATTTGAAGGTGAACACGCAAACTATGATAGTATCCAGCTCTCTCTGTTGGTGGGAGCTTCTGGGGATCGAGTCCGGACTTGCTTGAGGTAGCTATTTCCATGAATTTGGCATGCCTCAAACAACCAAGGGAATCAACTTTTTTGCCACCATACATTATAACAAATATGCGGTTACCAATTCTACCAGCCTGTTCTTCGGTTATTAGTGGATCACACATCATGTGTGATAAGTCTTGTAGTTCTTTTGAGTCCTGGACTTTCTTCATCAGAGTAGTTTTGCCATGTCCAAATGTTGCACATGTTGTGTCGCAACCACTCCATGCATGGATAAAAAGAATATTAGAGACAACCACATCTCCAGCTGTTTCTGCAAGATCACGAATTTTCCATTTGTTCACATTTTTTCTTTGTGACCTTTTCAGTTCAGATTGGAAGTAGATGTCGGACATGGTGTTTTTCCAATGATACAACAAAAGGACCAGTATATCAGTATCATCAGCTACTACCATGACTACATTATCTTCCTTTGCCAGTTGAATAGCACGCTCAACTATCATACCATCTGCATCTCCAGCACTCTGGGTAACAACTTGTAAATTAGTTTTCAAGTACTCACACAATAATGATATAAACTGTGCTTTATTGTGCTCATTGGCAAGAAAAGTTTGCTGATTCACACAGGCTTCTGTTAACATGAATATCTGCACACATTTTTGTAATTCTTCTTTGATGTTCATGATCTTTTATTGATGCCCCTTGGTTGTAGCCATCAAAAATAACATGTGCATGTCCATACTTTCCCTGAACATATTGAACATATTGTATCACTATATCTTTATAAGTAGCTTTCTTCCCCCATTTTACTCTGTGAAGGAGAGCCCCTCCATCAAGAACATAAAAAGCTCTGTCGTCATGCTCACAAGGTTTTACTCCTTGCTTGAGAGCTGTTGCTAGTTGTGCTTTGTTGGTTTTACGCATAATGTTGTCTTTGAAGAGGGAAGTTGGTGTTGTGGTCAACTCATAATCAAAAAATGGAGTCATGTCTTCTTCTCTTTGTAAAATGGCTATTAACCTATAGAACAGGATGTTAGGATCAATATGAATTTTTTTCTTATTGATTTGAACTCCTGGATACAAGCGATCTAATGATTTTATTTGCCTGCTGCGTTTGATAGTACCAAAACAATTTTTATACCATTTTTTTTCTGGGTTTGGCCATAATTGGGTCATGAACAGCTACACTATAATACAAAATCATGCATCAATTGTCACATGCTCTGCTAAATGGCACAAGGATGTAGTTATAGCTGCTAGAATGGCTGAGCAATCTGCAAGACCAGGTAGTGTCCTAGATCTTTGTGTTGCAGCTACTACAAGACAATTTGTTTGGAGAAGAACGACAGAGTAACCATTCTGTTCTTCTCAAGCTTCTAAGGTCTATGGTTTTTTTGGCGTAAAATTGTATTCCACACATGACAACATTCGAAGGTCTAGTAAATTACAGATAACTAATGGTGACGAAATATGGAATGCCATGTTGAGCAAGGCCCTTCAAATGCTCAGTACATTTCCCAATTTTCATCACAGCTCTGTTGACTGCAATAGATAGTTGGATTGAGTCTAAGCTTTTGGCAAGTTTGCAATCCAGCCCATTTTTTCCCATTATGGCTGTACTGAGTGACTTTTTAGTTACTTTTCCATTAGAAACAAGCTAACTGATCAGACATAGTAAAGCACTAGAGGCATTAGCTTTAGAAAAACTACCAATATCATATTCCTGAAACTTTTCTGTGGTTACTACATTTGAGATAGTTTTGACAACATCAGCAACTGGATGACATCATTTGCTGCTACAAGTTTAAGGTTTTGTGGTGTGTGTTCATACAAACAAACTAAACTTGCACAACCATCTATTTTCGTCATGAGTAGACTGTTCTGGAAATCGGACTCAAGCATTTGCACTAATTAGGCATGTCTGTACCAGTTAGAATTTTCTTCACTGCCTACCTCTTCCATTCCTTCAGAGTCACCAACTTTAAACTTTGAGAGGCTTGTTGTGTACAGATTATACAACTCAACAGTGTTCCATATCTTCATGGGCTCTTTGTTTATCTCTACAATGACATCATTTAAGGCAAGCTCCACAAGGTTGGACAACATTGTTGTAGTCTTTGAAGCGAACACGCCATCTCTTTGGGTTTTGGGAATTCTTAGGTATACATACCAGGGTTTGATACAGAGGGGGGGGGGGGGGGGAACCCTGGGATTTCCCCCTCCCTTGAGCAGAGTTTCCCCCCCCCTATGATTTTCACCTATACTTATTAAAACGTACAAAAAATACTTTTCATCCTAACTTTTCTTGTAGGTAAGTCTAGATTTGTACAATTTCTTCAGGCTAGCCTTTGAATGCTTTAGGTTGGAGCTTAGTTTGGGATTGCCTCAGCCAATGTTCATCTTTATATTATGTCCCTCTGCTGCACTTCTTCCCTCTGCTGCACTCCTTCCCTCTGCTGCACTCCTTCCCTCTGCTGCACTCCTTCCCTCTGCTGCACTCCTTCCCTCTGCTGCACTCCTTCCCTCTGCTGCACTCCTTCCCTCTGCTGCCCTTCTTCCCTCTGCTGCCTCCTTCCCTCTGCTGCACTCCTTCCCTCTGCTGCACTTCTTCCCTCTGCTCACTTCTTCCCTCGCTGCCCTTCTCTCCTTCCCTCTGCTGCACTTCTTCCCTCTGAGCTGCACTTCTTCCCTCTGCTGCACTTCTTCCCTCTGGCCTTCTTCCCTCTGCTGCACTCCTTCCCTCTGCTGCCCTTCTTCCCTCTGATGCACTTCTTCCCTCTGATGCACCCCTTCCCTCTGCTACACTCCTTCCCTCTGCTGCACTTCTTCCCTCTGCTGCACTCCTTCCCTCTGCTGCACTCCTTCCCTCTGCTGCACTCCTTCCCTCTGCTGCACTCCTTCCCTCTGCTGCACTCCTTCCCTCTGCTGCACTTCTTCCCTCTGCTGCACTTCTTCCCTCTGCTGCACTTCTTCCCTCTGCTGCACTTCTTCCCTCTGCTGCACTTCTTCCCTCTGCTGCACTTCTTCCCTCTGCTGCACTTCTTTCCCTCTGCTGCACTTCTTCCCTCTGCTGCCCTTCTTCCCTCTGCTGCCCTTCTTCCCTCTGCTGCACTCCTTCCCTCTGCTGCCCTTCTTCCCTCTGCTGTACTTCTTCCCTCTGCTGCCCTTCTTCCCTCTGCTGCCCTTCTTCCCTCTGCTGCACTTCTTCCCTCTGCTGTACTTCTTTCCTCTGCTGCCCTTCTTCCCTCTGCGGCCCTTCTTCCCTCTGCTGCACTTCTTTCCTCACCTCTTTTCTCTTCCTCCCTCACCTCCTCACTCTCTTTCTGCTGCACTGCTCGAATCTGTTCCTTGTGTTCCACCGATTCATAGCTATCACATTTGCTTTTTTTTGGTTCGGATTCACTTCCTTTGGAGCCACAAGGTCTCTTTTTCCTAAAATACTTTCTGATATCCATTAGCTACTACTCAGCAACTTCTACAGTCTGCCAAAGCAACAAATATACCCTTACCAGCCAGGCAGCTGCTTCACAATGACCAGTGCTAAAAGCAACTTTCAAACTGGAACTGGTGATCCATAAATGATACACCTACTCCATTCAAAATAGAAGGATAACCTATTAGGAGTCTGGCTTAATTAATGTCAGAGCTATTCAGCTTTCAAAATGAACAAAGCTGCTTATTAGAGGTAATCAATTGATCAATACATAAATATAATAAAATAAGTTTAATTTCCTTACCTTACTAGTATTGCAAGGACAAAAAAAAATGCAACTATAAGGTCGCTATTTGACTTTCCCCCCCCTAGCAAAAAATCCTGTATCAAACCCTGCATACATTTTGATGTGTATGTTAGACACACACACTCTCTGCAGATATATATATTACTGCTGGTAAAGATGTATTACATCTAATGGTGTAGGTGTTATTACTTCTGGTGGTGTAGGTGCTACTACTTCTGGTGGTGTAGGTGCTACTGCTTCTGGTGGTGTAGGTGCTACTCCTTCTGGTGGTGTAGGTGCTACTCCTGCTGGTGGTGTAGGTGCTATTCCTTCTGGTGGTGTAGGTGCTACTACTTCTGGTGGTGTAGGTGCTATTGCTTCTGGTGGTGTAGGTGCTACTACTTCTGGTGGTGTAGGTGCTACTACTTCTGGTGGTGTAGGTGTGCTTCTGGTGGTGTAGGTGCTACTGCTTCTGGTAGTGTAGGTGCTACTCCTTCTGGTGGTGTAGGTGCTACTCCTTCTGGTGGTATAGGTGCCATTCCTTCTGGTGGTGTAACTGCTACAAACATGGATGAAATGCCTGGTCCAAAAGGGCATGTACTGACATAAGGAGATACAACAAAAAATGGGAGCACACTTATCAGTGGCTACTGTATGACTAGGATATCGATGGTGCGTTTTGTAGCATATGTCAGAAGTGGGCACAACATTCCTCTACAACCAAAGGTTCAGGTGGTGTTTGGGTCGATAAACCTTTCAAGAATTGAAAGAAAGCGCTTGAAAAAATGAAGGCCCATGGTGCAAGCAAAGTTCATTTAGACAGCTGTCAAGCCTCCCTACTCTCTCATCAAGCCAAGAAGCATGGTACATTAGCTCAGCAATTGCTAGAGATTAGCGAGACACAACGGTCCAAGAACAGAGAAGCTATCAAAGCTTTCATACGGTGTGCATATTATCTTGCTCGTCACCATATAGCACACACAACCAATTATGATGATTTGGTTGGTCTGATGGTGAGTTGTGGTGCTCCATCACTTTCAGAGTTTCTGAAGGATGCTGCTGATAATGCTACCTATCGCTCTACTTCAGCTGTGATTGGCTTTATTGAAGCAATTAGTGTATGGGTTGAAGAGCAGTTGCTCGGCCGGCTCCAACAGGCTCCTTATTATGCCTTGATGGCTGATGAGTGCACTGATGTGGCGACAGTGGAAGAGATGTCTACTTATTGCCGTTGGATAGAAAATGGGTTGCCAGTAGAGCACTTTAGATATAGTTCCACTGAAGGGCACTAATTGCTGAGAGCATTTATTCTGCTTTGGTTTCAACTTTGAAACAAAACAACATCCAGTTGTCTTCAATGATTGGCATGGGGTTTGATGGCGCTGCTCCTTTTTCTGGAAAGAATACTGGAGTTCAGGCCAGGCTAAAGCAGCATGCTCCACATGCACTTTATGTTCATTGCCGTGCTCATCAACTTCAGTTACCTTGCATTCAAGCTGCAAAAGCCACAAAAGGTATTGATCACGTTTATGCCACTCTAACCACACTGTGGAGTTTTTTTCACCACTCTCCAAAGTGTGGCTTTAAAAGAGATACATAACGTTTTAAATTTGCCAGAATTAAAGGTGGTGAAACCTTCAGACACACGCTGGTTATCCCATGAGCGATGCGTAAAAGCAAAAAGAGTTACAGTGCAATTGTGCTGGCTTTAAATAGCATCTACAATGCTACAATGATATAGTCACCGACCAGAAGCACTAGGTCTGGTTAAAATACTATCTAAGCCATCTACTATTTATGCCATTTTTCTGCTTGACGAAGTTCTACCACAGACTGCAGGACTGAGTAGAGTACTGCAATATGTGTGTCTTGATCTTTCTGTCATCTCTACTTTGGTTGATAATACATTGCACGTTCTCGATGAAGCGATGGAACCTGCAGCCAACTGGATTCTACAACTTCAAGACGCTCGTGAAGAATTATCAACTATTGAAGTCAATGTATCCGCTACAGATGCACTTGCATTCCTTCGATCAACTGGCAAACCTTTTGTGTTGAATCTTAAAGCCAATATTTCAAGTAGATTTGTCTCACAGGACATTGTTTCAGCCTTTTCTATTTTTGATCCAAAGAAAGTACCCAGTATTACCTCACCTGACATTAAATCCATTCTGTGATTGCTTCATCAGACACAATGGCTTCTTTGTCACATTCTAAACCAGCTAAGGTGATAGCATTCTTTGTTACTCCAGATGCTATCTTGCTCAAAACAAGAAAAATACCGTTCTAAATCAGTTGCAAGAATTAACAACCACAGAACTGATGGGTGCTATGTACCCAAACCTTAAGACACTTGCAAGTATCTGTCTAACAATGCCTGTTACTACAGCATCTGTAGAGAGAAGCTTTTCGCATATGAAAAATATCAAGTCCCGGCTACGGAACAGGCTGTCTGAATTTAGCTTGTCACATTTAATGAGGATATCTTCAGAATCTCCTGAACAATTGTCTGACAATGAATTAGAACAAATAATTGATGTTTGGAACAGAAAACATAGAAGAATATCTGTATAATTAATTAACCTGTATTTTGTCTTTCTCACAAATCAATACTGATTCAATGATTTCTCCAATTTTGATTTCATAACTATACAATCATACTCCAAGGGGGGGCAAAACAAACCCAAGGGGGGCAAAAGCCCCCCCCCCTTGCCCCCCCCCCCCTGAAATAAACCCTGCTAGTTGTAAGTTATGCTGGACAAGTAAATATAATAAAAAGCATTGATTGGAAAAACATTTGGTAGGTCTGTAAATCATAAAGAATGCTCAACAATATATAATAAACATTTTTTATAGAATTATAAAGTGCTTCTAGTTTAAACTCACTATAATAAACAAGTTCAAACATATTATGTTGTGTTTGTGATGGGTTCCAATTTACTTTAAATGTTAATATTAATCTTGAAACAAGAACACAAAACATAGAGGGCCTTGTTTGTGACAGTGAAACAAACATGTATCTGTTGGTGAATCCATATTGATGTACTTAGCTGACTGATCCCTTTAATCCTGTCATCATGACTACCATGCATGAACAGAAGCCACCCTTTTTTTTAATTAAATGCTGTTACTATAAAGAATGCTCAAAAATATATAATAAACATTTTTTTAATAGAATTATAAAGTGCTTATAGTTTAAACTCACTATAATAAACAAGTTCAAATGTATATGTTGTGTTTGTGATGGTTTCCAATTTACTTTAAATGTTAATATTAATCTTGAAACAAGAACACAGCAAAACATTCACATAATCACTGAATAAGCTATAATGACTGGAACGAATGTTCTAGAACATATATGGCATGCTGTAGGTCTAGGTATGAATAGAGGTGAAAACAACAATAATAAACACATACGGTAATGGATCAATATAACTGAATAAGGTGTGAAGTGGTGGCAATTAATTAAAGGTAAACATGTCTGGAGTAGGATACACTACAGTTTCCTCCTTACGTAAATGAAATTGGGGTTAGGAAAAACCATAGTATTCTGGTCGATGACGATTCCGGGTAGGATACTTCTTCACTGTTCCTGAACTAGCACTAGTAGAAATTGGTGATGTTCCACTTACAAAATCATCTGGTTCGGCTACAATTATTGGAATTTCTTCTTGATGATCAGGATCTGTTCCACATTCCTCTCCCACAGCTTCTTGTGGCTCTACTGAAGTCTCATCTTGTTCATAAGAGACATCCAGGTCCATCTCACAATCATTATTTCCAGCTTTTGGTCCCTTTCCATATACCTGGTTGATATGTCTATGCCATACTCCTTTCTCTGTCTCAATTTCATATGACAGTGGTCCCACAATCTTTTAGAGACTTCCTGATATCCACTTCTCCCCAGTTCCATAATTTCTTGCCATACTTTTTGTCCAAGTAATAGTTCCCTAAGCCTGGAGTTCTGTCCATGCGTCTGCACTTGTTTTGATTGACGATCTAGAACACGACTCTCACAATTTGGCTTCAGTAATTCCAATCTAGTACGGAACTCTATTTTTATGAACAGTGATGCTGGTGTGCGTGCTGTTAGTGAATGAGGAGTTTTGCCATAACGCAAAAAAAGTTTTCCAGCTAATGATGAACTGATTTTGTTGTAGCTCCACTAGCTTTCATAGCTTGCTTGAAAGATGGGACATACCTCTCGGCTAGTCCATTTGATGCAGAATGGTACATATTGCAACGAATATGCTTATCTCCATTTTGTTTCAAAAATTATGAGAAATTTGCTGCCACAAATTTTGGACAATTGTCCGATACTAGCTGTTGAGTTAGACAAAATGTAGCAAAGACATGTCTGAGCATATCTACGATCTTCTGTGCTTTCATACTTGGCATTTCATACACTTCTGGCAATCACAAAAAAACCCCATCTAGTACAGGAATGGTCCAAGGAAATTGACATGAAATCTCTGCCATGGCTTAGAAGGCCAGGTCCACGGGTGTAATGTAGCACTAGATGGAGATGGTTTGACACATACACAAGGCAGACAACTGAAAGCTTCACGTTTTCTCTAAAATCAGCCCAAAATATACAATTAGCACAGTGACAGGTATTTAAGTGTCATACTGAGTAGATTCATACCTAAATCAATGGTTAATTGTCAGTAATATCCTAAATCAGTGTGTGACAGATAAGCAAACAGGACGACTACTATAACCCTCTCACATGTGCTCTGAGAATGATCTAATTAGTCAGTGTGATTTATCTACGTCCTAGTCTTACTTTATCTGCAGCACAATAATGTGCGAAATACCAGGCCAACGCTATTTAGTAACGGAAAGAAAGTATGGGTAATGGTAGAGTCAGAGTTGGATGATGAGTAAATATTACTCAGCTTCACCTTGTCTTGCACCACTCATGCTATTAATCCCAGTTAAAACATGCTATTATATCTCAGCGTATTTATTTTAGAAATAAGTAAATCTTATAATGTAATAATGTATATGCATTTGAATTCAAATCTTGATATTTGCTTCATGTTTGATTATTAGGTAAAGTGATTCCTGAGAAGCACAAGTTCACTGATGAGGTGACATCAGCAATATTCAATAAACAAAGCATCAGAAGAAAGATAGCCAATATTCTACTGAAAGGACTCCCTGGATCTGGCAAGACATCGTTGTTGGATCGTCTCCTTCACAAGCCACTTCGTGTGTACTATCCCTCTACTGGCATGTGTGAGAAAATAGTAGTAGTTCAAATAGGCCCCTCCTCCACATATACTTCAGCTTACACCTGTGAAGACAACACATGGAAAGTCACTGACTTTGATGAGTCTGTGGTTTCTCAATTGGATAGTTACAAAGAGTTTATTCCAGGAAATGCCATAAAAAGGCCACGGCTGCAGCATTATGAATCCAGTCCATACCAGCTAGACTATCCAGAGTCTGACATTCAGTATCACGTGAGAGAAGTACTGAATAAACACAACATAAAAAATATTGCAGATTTGCGAACTAAAAATTGTCTTTACATCAGAGATACAGGCGGACAGGTGGAATTTCAGGAAAGCCTTTCTCTTCTGATTTTTGGTCCTTCTATTTTTATCTTTGTCATGAGAACTGACATTGACATTCATACAAAGAACATCATTCAGTACAGATCAGCCAATGGAGAAATTATCAACCAGTATCAGTCCTCTATATCTACAATGGATGCTCTCATTCAATTCCTTACCAGTGTTTCTGCCATACAGACTACTGATGAACGTGTGCTTGAGAAGGTTTCCTCAGTATGTCACGAGCCTATTGTCTTTATAGTAGGTACACATATTGACAGAATCACTTCAGAAGCTCAATCAGTTCTTGACAGCATCAATCTAATGCTTCACAAAATGATTTGTGAGAGAAATTTCTTCCACTTAGTTCGTTATTCTAATGGTCCTTTGAACACTGTCATGTATAAGGTAGACAATACCAGCAGTGAAGACCAGCAGTTTCAGAAGCTTCGCTCTGATATCGACAAATTCATTCAGAATAGAGATGAGTTTTTGATTGAATATCCTGTGAGTTATCTTCTCTTCTGTCTGGAATTACACAGTATTCACGAGACTGTCTTATCGATGGATCGTTGCAAGAAATTAGCAGCCAAGTTTTATATTGAGGAAGAAGAGATGGGGTCACTTCTTCATTTCCTTCATTTCAGAGTAGGTATTATTCAGCATTATGACATTGAAGGTCTATCAGATGTCATTATTAAAGAGCCTCAAGTTTTCTTTAACAAAGTCACTGAACTTATACTGGAAACTTTCTTGTCATCTGGATCTATACCAAAGAGTCAGCAAGACAGTTTTTGCAAGAGAGGAATTTTAGAAGCTTCAGTTTTTAAAAATCTTTTGAGTGAGAAAGACAAAATCACACCAGACCAGTTTCTCAAGTTTCTTCTTCACCTTCGTGTAGCTGTTTCTATTACCGACAAGAAGGGAGTGCTCAAATACTTCATACCTTCAGTTCTGAATCATGTCGAAAAGTCATCATCAGATTCACTTGGCACTGTTATTGCTCCTCTGGCTATCACTTTCAAACTTGGTCACTGTCCTAAAGGTCTGTTTGGTATGCTCATTTCTTACTTACTGAATCCTGAAGGAGATCAGACTCTAACATTTGACTTGTTAGAAGACCATATATATCAAGACCAAGTATCTTTGCGGGTGAATTCTTCAGTAGATGTGGACCAAATTCGCCTCAGAAGTCATCTCTCTCATCTTGAAGTCAGTGCTGTTTTTGAGAATTACCCTCCAAATGTGTTAGCTCTTCCAAGAACAACTTCACCAAGTGAAGTTTGTAGTAAACTTCGGCAAGCATTCGATACCTGTCTTCAATCATCTCTAAATAAGTTGCACTATGACTATGGCAAAGTGGAACCTTATTTCAGTCTGAAATGTCACCTTGAGAATTGTTGTGAACTGCATGAAGTCAAATTTGAAGCTAGATCGTGGGCTATGCACTGCAGTGCTCACAATATACGAATAGCTCCCTCAGAACCTGCAGTGTTTTGGTTTGATAAAGGTAGGTAATGTTTAAATTAATTTAATACTTTATGATTATAATATGTATTCTTCTTTAGAATCCTCTACTCATTCAAAATCTTCACTAGCTGAGACAAATATTTCCAAAGTACCAAGTAAGTTGGTTAACATTGCTATGAAGGACTTTGCTAATGTTTTTTTCATTACTATAAATAGTAGACTCAGACCAAGTTGGCACCAGTAGTGAAAAAACTCCGTCTCAGGATGCTTCTTTAAGTGATGTCAATTCTACTCAAATATCCCACAAGACATCCTCAAAGGATGTCAAATGTATGTTACTGTGTTGTATATTGGGTTTGTTGATTTATTTGTTTCAATTTTTAAGTAACTATTAACTGTGGTCTCATGAACCAGACCCTTTACCGACCGAGCGGTGAAGGAAAGGGTCTGGTCACCATCCATACAATGTTTTGTTCTATAGGAATGTAATTAATGTATTTGTTTACTTCCTGTCAGGGTGGTGTGGTCAACTTGAAAGTGTTTGGCTAAATTGGCTTTGCAGAAATTTGCTAAAAAAATGGATATACCAGCATTGCTTTGATCATCACAAAGTAGACAGCAAGAAAAGTACATGCTAGCCCTAAGAAAAACCCTGAAGGCTATAATATAGAGCAAAAAAATTCTCTGAGACAGTTGGAAGTGATACTAATAATCCCATTCCTTTATAAATTATATACTTTGATTAATTTATTTAGCTAGCCCAGCAGCAAATCTATCCATCCATCCATCCATCCAGCAGCATCTTTTATTCATTTCCTTTAAGGCATCATCACCATCATATGCTCTAAAACTTAGTTTCACTCATCAGCAGATCACCATATGTCTCTAAACTTAGTTTCACTCATCAGCAGATCACCATATGCCCCAAAACTTAGTTTCACTCATCAGCAGATCACCATATGTCTCTAAACTTAGTTTCACTCATCAGCAGATCACCATATGCTCTAAAACTTAGTTTCATTCATCAGCAGAGCACCATATGTCTCTAAACTTAGTTTCACTCATCAGCAGATCACCATATGCCCCAAAACTTAGTTTTACTCATCAGCAGATCACCATATGCCCCAAAACTTAGTTTCACTCATCAGCAGATCACCATATGCCCCAAAACTTAGTTTCACTCATCAGCAGATCACAATATGCCCCAAAACTTAGTTTCACTCATCAGCAGATCACCATATGTCTCTAAACTTAGTTTCACTCATCAGCAGATCACCATATGTCCCAAAACTTAGTTTCACTCATCAGCAGATCACCATATGTCTCTAAACTTAGTTTCACTCATCAGCAGATCACCATATGCCCCAAAACTTAGTTTCACTCATCAGCAGATCACCATATGTCTCTAAACTTAGTTTCACTCATCAGCAGATCACCATATGCTCTAAAACTTAGTTTCACTCATCAGCAGATCACCATATGTCTCTAAACTTAGTTTCACTCATCAGCAGATCACCATATGTCTCTAAACTTAGTTTCACTCATCAGCAGATCACCATATGCCCCAAAACTTAGTTTCACTCATCAGCAGATCACCATATGTCCCAAAACTTAGTTTCACTCATCAGCAGATCACCATATGTCCTAAACTTAGTTTCACTCATCAGCAGATCACCATATGTCCCAAAACTTAGTTTCACTCATCAGCAGATCACCATATGTCCTAAACTTAGTTTCACTCATCAGCAGATCACCATATGTCCCAAAACTTAGTTTCACTCATCAGCAGATCACCATATGTCCCAAAACTTAGTTTCACTCATCAGCAGATCACCATATGTCTCTAAACTTAGTTTCACTCATCAGCAGATCACCATATGCCCCAAAACTTAGTTTCACTCATCAGCAGATCACCATATGTCCCAAAACTTAGTTTCACTCATCAGCAGATCACCATATGTCTCTAAACTTAGTTTCACTCATCAGCAGATCACCATATGTCCCAAAACTTAGTTTCACTCATCAGCAGATCACCATATGCCCCAAAACTTAGTTTCACTCATCAGCAGATCACCATATGTCCTAAACTTAGTTTCACTCATCAGCAGATCACCATATGTCTCTAAACTTAGTTTCACTCATCAGCAGATCACCATATGTCCTAAACTTAGTTTCACTCATCAGCAGATCACCATATGTCTCTAAACTTAGTTTCA
>WLWD01001491.1_pt1 | contig 76590 bp, 50 predicted proteins | sample 6712731 | NCBI WGS metagenome assembly WLWD01 (sample SAMN12718690, study PRJNA576275) | sponge metagenome | isolation source: marine sponge | host: Mycale hentscheli | place: New Zealand: South Island, Marlborough, Capsize Point | collected 2014-11-01 | reverse complement strand
CTCACTCTTATTGGCAAAATATATTCGTAAATGCTTCTTTACATTCCACCTTTCTTCCTACACACGAACTCTTGCCTATATATATATACAATGCCAGTCCAATGTGACATGTAATTTAGTTGGTGTTGTCAAACACAACAATTATTAATTATTTAAAATAAGCAGGTGAATTTTTCCGAGATAGCACTTGATTTACACTGGTTAAACAATCGTCCATTATTCACACCTGAATGAACATCTAAAAATTTTAACTTGACTTATTGAATGAAAGAAGGAAGACAAAGACAATCATGAGTGGTGCAAGACTTAGCGATTGAAACGATATGCTGTATGGCATTTATGTCAATAAGAGTTAAGATTAAAAGTGGAGGAAAAAGTGTGTTTTACTGACTTTAGTAATTTAGAGAACCGATTTATTTAAGACCGAAAATTAATTAAATTCTTAATGGTCACCTGAAATGGGTATTGATTAAATCACACTCAATAATAAATTTATTGTGTACTGCTCATGCAAGTATACCATAGTAACGAGTTTATTGTACATTGAACACTTATACAACCTGGGGGGAATGTAATAACCCAACGTGCTAACACAGGTGATATGGAAAAATATTGTCTTAAGCCACATCCTGTTTACTTCAGTGTATTTCCTATGTAGCAACAGGTATTTAGTCCCTCCATTCAGTACATAATTAACACATGGTTTTATTATAGGTTATATACACTGATTTAAAGTACATTGGAAATATTAAAGACTGCGTGACTTAGTCTTTAAATGTATATCTAATCTAAATTGAACTTTTGGACTCAAATGTATATAATTCAACTTAATCTTCTAATGATCAAGGAATATATATGTAATCCCATGGATATCACAATTTAAGTGAAAACCAGCAATGCGTCAGTTAAAAAAAAAAAATTGAGGTAACTCATGTTCCACCAGTAAACACTCCCAGAATAAATTGCATGGGAGTGCATTCCAGTGTGTTTGTGTGTGTGTGTGTGTGTGTGCGTGTATGTGTGTGTGTGTGCGTGTATGTGTGTGTGTGCGTGTGTGTGTGTGTCTGTTTTCTTCAACATCCTGAATATCTTTATTTATGCTCAACATAAATTCACATCCTTTTTAAATATTTGAAAAAAACACCTGCAGACATAAGAAGCCACCCACGCTAATTGTATTCATGACATCTCAACCCACATACCACTCACAGACACACAATAGACCACAATCAGTATTTATAGCTCAATAAATATGGATTACAAGAAAGTGACAAGACTATAGATGAGCGCTGGAGCATGCTCTACAATTATTTTCAACTGAAAAAAGCAACAAAAACAGCTTCCGGCCAAAAAGGTATCTTACCACATGCAGGTCCAGTGCTCACTGAGAACAACACACACACACACACACACACACATACCACTACCACCATCACACACAAGTTTGTGTGTGTGTGTGTGTACACACTTGCACCACACCACACACACACTTCTTTCATTGAGTGTTGAAATGATGTGAATAAATTTTCCAATAATTCATATAATTATTCCTAAAACTCTGAATTAATGCCAATAGCAACACCCAAAGTAAAGGACAAATTAAGTTTGTCACCAATAGCTGCTTGCACACAAATCACATCTCTATAGTTAAAAAAAAAAAAATATATATATATATATATTTTATTATTATCATCTCAAAATTGTCTAACTCATCCGCATATGACAAAATGTGGTACACTATGTTTTAATTAGAAATCGTGACACACGTGTGTTACATCATGTCTCATTATTTCGCAGTTTTGACATTATTTTTTTTGTAAATTAAAATTTTTACATAAGCAGACTATGTGAGCAGATATAACTATATTCACAATGTGACCACCATAGCAACAATATTCATGTTTAACATGCCATTATATAAGGCACGCTCAGACACTGAGAGGAGTTATCCCACAATATGGCAGAAAAACAAGGTGGCTATTACTATTGCTCTACGTGCAACAGGGAGTACCTGCATCCATGGGACAAGGATAAGCATGAAGGACACAAAACCTATGAAACAGGACAGGCTAAACGATTTGCTTTAAAGTTACACCTGATGAGTGAAGCAACACGTTTATTACAAATAGCAAAAAAATTGAGGATAGAAGAAAATTTACCTTTGAAGACCGTGGAAACAGATCTAAAGTATGTAGAAAACTCAGCATTAAAACTAGTGGAAGAACATCAATCCAAACCAAAATATTTAAGAATAGGCTCGTGGAATTTGGAGAACTTGTCAATTAATCACGATGACCGAATAAAGAGCGTATGCAAAACTATTTTATATCACCAATTTAATATTATAGCACTACAGGAAGTTTGTACTGAAGGTGTGCTTGTCAGACTGCGACAATTACTAAATGAAAGATCACATAAACTGTGGGACTGCACCGCTCTCAATGTAAGTAAAACTGAATTCCTATCCATTTTTTATGACGATGATTACTCGTTTGTTGATCTAATATTGCGACTGGAGGGTAGTGGTGTCTGGAAAAGACCACCAGTTTTCTGTACATTCAAGACACTTGAATTGGTAATGACCAATATTCACTTGGCCTATCCAAGGGAGACAAATGAATCAGAAGTACAGCAATTACAAACGATTTTAGAATCCCATTTGGACAAACATTACGTCATTCTTTTAGGAGATTTTAATACCAGCTGCGAAAAAATAATGGACGCTTTACAAAGTTTTTCAACGGAAATACACCAACACTATTGTATAGAGCCTATTATCTCTGATGAAACTCCAACTAATGTAACAGGTACTCACACATATGATAATTTGATATTGTCCACTGCTGCTAAGCATAAACTAAAGCATAGCCTTGTTGGATGCATTGTACCAGAAGGTGATATGACAATTAGAAAAGTTTCTAATCATTTACCCATCTTTGTAGATCTTGATATTATTTAGTGTTTGTACATTTTATTTTTAATAACTATTTTAAAGTATTACTTCTCAAATTTTTTTGTATTTTTTGTGCAACCACTTTTACAAATACTTCACATTTATTACTAATTTCAACTTAAACCAACTACATACAATAAAGAAAAAGGATGAAACAATAATTAGAGCAAGTCGAAAATTGGGATGAAGTTGGGGGGTGAATTAATAGCAGCATGCATAATATGAAATTCTAAAATTTTCTGAATCATAATTGTTCTAAAAAAAAAAGATCCTAACGGCTACATATTATGTACTCGTCAACAGTATCCTATAAAACATATTTTGGATTTTCCCTTTTACGGAAAGCTACTTGCATGTAACTGATAGTAAAGAGGTGAATAGAAGAGAGGCTGAGGCCACCGCAATTTCAAAAATACTAAGTGACTTATTGGCATTTTTGTACACATTTCTCCAACCCTTGTGGAGATTACTTTATTCTTTTAGTGAGCAAAGCGTTAGCAGACTTTATTGCAATTATTTGACTAGAATGCCTGCCTTTAACTTTGAAAGAGCATGCAATGAAGATGAAAAATGATGTTAAGCTGTCACAATTTGAGACCATTGCTGAAATACTTGCCTTGTCATTGTGTTTTTTTTAACAAACCTGTTTTGTTGCCCTGGAAGGATGTAGCAGCTGTTTAAAGCAGAAAGATAAATCATCATTTCCAACAAACTTAACCCAGGATTACACTTTTGAACTATGCCATGTAAACAAAACCATTTGATGTTTGCTTGGTAACAGATCATTACCAAAAACTGCCACCTGAACAAAATAGTCTACACATCCTAATCATTTGCTAAAAACTATGTTATCTTAAAATTCAAATTCGTCAATATGTTATTTCAATACTAACATTTGCCAATTTTATAGAGTCAATAGTTAAGTAGCTGCACTAACTTTAAGTTAATACAAATCTAATTACAGGCAAGTACGTAATGAACCACATAGATTAGGTAATGAGCATCTGACAAAACAAGTACTAATGATACTTGACATGGAATACTGGATGCAACATGTCAAGTGTACATGAGAGTATACTGGATGATCTACTGAATGATTCAAAGTTTACATGGGATTTACCAGATAGTATACACATTTACATTAATATAAATGGAATACATGCCATATATAGCAGTATACAGGGTCTGTCTATTTTTAGTTCATCTACTAAAGTATACTGAGGGGGCATGTGGAGTGTAACAGCATGGTAGTAGAGTAGTCAACTTTAGTTCACGAACACTATGCCACACCCCAGACCACACCCAAAATCACATCAATTACAAAGAAGCAATTATAACATGATAATTTAAAAGTGTATAGTTTTGCTGCCTATAAACTGAACTTCACGACAATAGTGGCATAATGTAGAGAACCGGTGACGATAGGAAGTGGTTTTACTCCTGATTGAATCTATATATTTCCTGAAAAAGAGCAACATTAGAGTCAAATAAAAACTCAATTTGAACTGAATTTCAGAACAGTAGAAGCATTTGCAAGTTTGTATTACTTAAGTACGTCTGCATAGTATACAGATACGAAGTAAATCTTCTCAGGGACAAACAATAAAAAGAGTACACTTCTGCTGCAAGACAGTGGATATGTAATAAATCCAGGCCTGTCCCTGAGGTTTGGGACAGTTGGCAACTATGTGGTAGACTATAGTCATAAATTATATAGGATATACTGCATAGTGTACAGACTACAGCTTCTGGCCCAGTGATAGTTGCTGTATGTATTTTAGCATGTGCATGTTTCTGCATGAGGAAGCAGTCTGTGATGTTCTTAAACTTAAGGTTGTACAAGAAAATCTCCGTAGTCATGGTCTTTTGAACGACCTATTACCATGATAATGTAGATAGGTCTGAATAAAATGTATTTTATATTAGTTCAGCGAATATATCATAATCTACCTCACACAATGTGAAGATAGCTTCACATTGTGTGAGGGAGACTATGATTCTTTCACAGAACATTAATCACACCCCTCCTTATCCAGATCTTTAAAAAAAAGCACCTGCAGACATAATATACCTCTCACACTAATTGTATTCATGACATCTCAACCCACAACACTAATTGGCACTTATTAACAATTCATTGCAAGATCAATCATGTGCATTATTTTAGCTTCAGACTTCAAAATATACATATAGTCCGCCTGTCCCTATTTCACTGATTGTATTGACTATCATGTTATTGAGTGCTGATTAGTGATGTGTGTGTATGCAGTATTATTCATGTAGAAAATATAAGTGTGTAGCTAGTTTCTCTAGGACACGTGTGCTGGAGTACAAATGGCGAGCAAGCATCTCATACATAAACCTATAAGTACTGTTGTATGATTTATTTTAACTTCTAACACTACAACTACTAAAAACGGTCAATTTTTTAAAGGGTAACTGCCACAATTTTTTTAATTTTAATTTTTTTGAGTCATTCAGTAGATAATAACGCAGTATCACTCCAAAAAAATTGACAGTGTTTGGTCAAGTAGTTCCTGAGTTATGGGCCTTTGTAAATGCACCCTATTCCCACGCTAATTAAGTTTGCGAATTGGTTGATGACATCACAAGTTGAGTACCACGGATCAGCATGCTTGTGTAAATTATGAGGTTTTGAGCCAGATGGGATAACAGCAGAAGTAATGCTTCCTCATATCGTGGGAGTGATGGTAGCATTTCAACAACTGATTCTGAAGAATACACTGGTGATAGCTCTTCTGGATCTTCCATTGAACCTTATAGAATTGAACCCAGTGCTTCAAATTCTTCAGACAGCAGCAGTCTGCTGAAGAGGATGATCCAGACAGGCTTTTAGACTTGTCTTGGTAAGAGAGTGATAGCTACCAAGTTCAGTGTGTGTGTAAAATCGTGTGTATTCGTCAATGTATATAGGTGTGATTGTGAATGCTGCCAGATAATGCCAACCAGCTTAGAGTGTGTTTGCTGCAAAGAAATCAATAAAGTGGTAGCAAAAATGGGAGAGACTGAGGATGAACCTGCAAGTTGCATAACCAGACATCCAGTTTGAGGGCGTGTGTCTGAACGTCTGGGTATTGCAAGTAGCATACTATCATCTCTCTTCCAGCATCATTGCACGAGTGTGCATATTATAATATGTAACAATAATAGTAATAATAATAATAATGATAATGATTATAATAAAAATAATAATTGTAATAATAATAATAACAATAATAACATTTTTTCACTGCTCTCTTTTAAAAAAGGAAATACAGATATATTGCATACGTCAGGGTTGTATTACCAGCTTGTGCTGTTAAGAAAATAAGAGAGACATTTCCATCTGATAATTACACAGGATTTCATCCAACACTATAACCAATTACACACACACACACAAATTCATTTTGTTCCTTAAATTATTTTGAAAATCTGGTATGATGTTCAGCAATTGCCTTCTGTTTTTCAGATTTTTCCAAACTATCACAGAGTGCAGGTGGTGGTAACATCATAACTGGTACTTCACATTCTTTCAGCATAACATTCCATAGTGCACAAAAGAGGTCTTGCACATACCCTATAAAAATTAAGAGCAGAAATTGATGATATAAATAGTTTGATTTATCGTAAGTAGATTTTTTCTATGATTTTTCTGACAATGTGTCCACCAGATTTGTACTTGGGATACAAAACGGAATATCTTTCACTGCTGTCTTCGTTGTAATGTAGGACTGCCAACTTTAGCCTGGTAATGTCACAATTCAGGATTGCATATATTCATGAAACTAACAACCAAACAAGTATTTACTATAGTGCAGATTATACTAACCTGGAAAGCATGTCATTGTACTTAAAATGAGTGATTAATTAAATTTCATTTCGCTTACTCTACACCGTTCAAGCTTTTCAATATCAGACCGCTTCTTTGGTGGCAGACTTTCCCCTTCTGCTTTCATTTTTCCATACACCGGCTTGCTGAACAGTGTGGGTACTGTATCAGGCTTAGGACAAGCTCTCTTCTTGCCCAACCCCAGTGATTGGGAAAGGATAGAATAAGCCATAAAACATGATGACTTGACATGCTGACTACACAGCACAGAGTATGCAGTGGGTCTCCATTTTGTCTCTATACATTTTTACCTGATCTACCCATTTTTTTTCTCAGAGCACTGTTGCTGGGAAACTTGTGCAGACTTACTCCATCCTGATTACTGTTATTGCAGCCTGCAGCAACACCTTGACAATATTTCCACAAGTACTGGTAGTGGCAATCAGATCAGATTAGCAGACAGAGCACTAAACCTCGAAGTTTACACAAGCACGCTGATCTGGAGGGGGGGGGGGGGTACTCAACTTGTGACGTCATCAACAAATTGGCCTACTTAATTAGCGTGGGCGTAGGGTGCATTTACAAAGGCCCATAACTCAGGAACTACTTGACCAAACACTGTCAATATTTTTGGGAGTGATACTGCGTTATTATCTACTGAATGACTAAAAAAAAACAACCCGGTGACAATTACCCTTTAAATTATATGTATACATTAAAGGGGTTTCAATGCTATAGTAACCACTCACTGCAACTGTTTGACTTCTCACTCGCTCGTCAAAAATATACAAGTGTCACTTTTGCACAGGGGTTCAGTAGATATTTTGGGTGTTTGTATCAAAAGTGCACATTATTTAATTTAGTAATTAGTGTACTAAAGTAGTTGTCACATGTTAAAAAAAACTCTAAAGAGTGCAATATTTTGCCTGATCGAAACTTTACTTCACTGTGCAGCTGTTCAGCAAATATGAACTAATTTGCAATCCCCTTATCCCCTAGCTCCTAGCTTTATTTCAGCACATCATTACATATCATTACATAACTAGTAAAACATCAGTTATCCAAACTTCAATTATACGAACACCTGAAATTTAACAGTAGCATGTGCAGACAAGAAGAATACTTTACCACTCCCCTTTAATTAGTGTTTTGTAACACATTTTATGGTGTTCAGTTATCCGAACACCTCACGGTTCCAACGTGTTCTCATAACGGAAGTCTTCATATCCATGTATGCCACAGTTAATAAACAGGTTTGCAAAGTGTAATATGGAAGCATTTAATGAGGAGCCAAAATGACTAAATACATTTTGAAAGTTAATTCATTCAACCCTTGCTAATTTACTCTCACTTTCTGAATTCTATGAGTAATGCTGTCCGTGCATTACATGAATTGGCAATTGTCAGCATAGACTTCAGTTGTCTATACATTTTACTTGTAATGTGGTGATGAATTTTTCTTTTTTGAGAAAATCTCATCTCAGACTTGCCACAATAGAGTAAGTAATCCTTATGTAGCTTTCTATAGTAGTTTATTTGTACTAACAATGTTTGTAGATCGAGTGATACCACGATTCAGTCATTCTCGGTTGAATATGGTACAAGTTGTAGCTAGAACGATTTTTTTCAAACTTGGAGTATGCCTTTAGAGTAGTGGTAAAAAGATGCAAAAAGATAGTGCTTTTTGAATTTTGAATTTACAATGTGGCGACGTCTTAATGTAGAACATATACTATAATGCCATCAAAGTTTGTCATAACTGTGTATGCCTGAAAGCTGTTCAAAAGTACTGAATGGAGAGTTATGAATTATTTAAGACTAAGTATTTCATTTAGGCTATTCAATTTGGGCTAATAGTAGAACACAATATCAACTGGCAATGAATAAATTTAGAATTCAAAAGGACCTAAGAATTCCGAATCTGTTATCTATCCACCACTTACACGTCCAAAACACAAACTAAACCATATCACTTCATACGTAATTGTTCGCGGTTGCCATAGCAGTTGTGATTGAACTTGACGATAAGGTCATAGTAATTAAATTACTTGTTTGGGCATAATGTCCTAAAGTTAGATATAATTAAAGAATAAATTAAGTGACAGCAAGTAATATTTTATTATAATAACTACACAATAATGACTATAATTGTAAAGGGGCCTTCCCACCAAATTTATACTCTTAATGAATTACTAATTCATTGAAATACTTCGTGATAGGTAGACAAGATTGAAAATTGTTGGTTGTTGATTGCCACAATCATTTTGTTTTGATTTTTTTCCTGTTTTTTTTTCTTCTTAGTTTGAACTGGGGTGGAGGGTATCGATTTTGGAGAAGTGGAAGTGAAAGTGACAAATTATACTCGATCTCCATGTTAAAAAAATCTTGCATAGAAAAATAAAACATGCTGAATAGAATGGTCTCACTGTACAGCACATGCTCAGATCAATATGTATGAATGTATGTGTGTTCATGGGAATAAGGGGAGGGGCAATGCTGTGTGCCCTTAATGTTATAATTCCAATTAGACATGTTGAATATCTCCAGTAAGTTACCAAAAGAGGGGGTTTGGACTACAGCACTTGAGTTTGCTTCATTAAGTTTTCTTGTGAGTCATCTCACACTAGACTCTTTTAATCCAATTGTGGGCAAAAGGTCTGGTTTACAGGACACACTATCAGTCACCTCCCACTAATAGTCCATGAGCCAGAGCCCATAATTTTACACGTTGGTACCACTTGGGGGGGCAAACTTTCACTGTGATATTTAAAATTTTCAGTTTCTGAAGTTTAAATTTTTATATGATAAGCTAAGTACTTGTTATCACCATGTGAAATTAACACATATTTTTCTTTTCATTACAACTATGTGCTAGCATTTTTAAGACTATTTGTTTAATTTTTTTTCCACATCTTTAAGACTATTTGCTTAATTTTTTTTTCCAAATTTGAATTCATATTGACTGCATAATCACAATATATTAATTATGTGCAAGACCATGCCCACAATTAATTAGAAATAATTGTGTATGAGAATACTGTTATTACAAAAGGAAAACAAACAAATATCATAAGAGTTTTCCCTTCTCATCAGAGAAGATGTGTAGAGCCTGACCAAATACACTTTCTAGCTTTCGGCGGAGGTGCTTTTTTGAAGACTTTCACTTGATCAATGCCACAAGTTCTCATAGCTGTAACAAAATGGGATGTAAGGTCAGACATTGCTACAATCTTCATGAACAATTCATCATATGAGTAACTCAGTGCTTTCTCATATTCATCTGCACTGTCTTCTGCATGTCTTCCACTGCCAGTGACTTTCTCCTGTCTTGTATATGATCTGTAACAAGACCTGTGATAGTGACCTTCGGCTGCCACAAGATCCCTGCTGACAATAGCAAGCATTCTGCCATCCATTTTCTTTATAGCTGCATTTCTGATGCTGCTGTCCGCTCACAACTCTCTGCACTGTATCAACGATTCCAGAGTTTTCTGTCCTCTGATAAATTTTGTATTTTTCTGGCAGAAGATACACTTCACATCATAAACTGTAGAACATGAGTGTGGCACTTGCCTGGAGGACAGTCTTAAGCTAGTAGCAACTTCAGAGTCCTCAGATTCACCAGCTTTGTCTTCCTTTTTTGTGATGGTTTCAAGGAGCTTCTTCATAGTAAAAATGCTGCGACATTTCCTATGGTAGTAGATGGATGGGATTTCTTCTTCAGCTAATTCTTTCATCAGGTCTAGAATTGGAGCATGTTTTCTTATTCTGGCAGCATTAACTAGAGAATTGCACGAATCTAAACTTTGTGGGGACACCAATCTTGAGCCTTCTTCATCATCACAGCACTGAATGATGCACTCTAACCGTGGCCGCTTTGTAGGACAGCCAATACTATCTTCTCCTGTGTTCATGCCAGATGTCAGCTGTAGAACTGCTTTGTAGGACAGCCAATACTTTTCCAGATATCAGCTGTAGAACATTCTAGCCAGAAGTGAGAACATGACTGTGCATATTTCAGGAAAAGTGTGAAATTCACAACCAAACTCAAAGAGAAGTGTGAAAACCACTTGTATCTTAGGTTATCATATTATGTCAAAATGTACTACTGATATTGGCCTATTCAAAAAACTTAATGAAAGTTTGCCCCCCCAGATGGTACCAGTATCTTGTCTGGCCCATGGACTATAATTTTCATAAACATACTGTACAGCTACTAGTGAGCCATGGTAGGGTAAGTCAGGAAAGTCAGACTCCCTGCACCATCAGACACAACCTAATAGAATGCTAGTAGTGAACTTGCAGATGATTGTAAGAGCTCCAACTCTCAGTGAATGGGATTGGTATGAAAAGGTTTCGGGAGGCTGGAAACATATGCTGGATCACTTATCTACCAGAAGTCACTCAAGCCTGAGTAATCTGATTGGACTGTTTGAATGTACTATGGTACAAATCTCTATGTTTGGACATACGTATGTATGTCATTTCTGTACTTTGACCCTGGTGTTTTTTGTGTTAGTTGGTAGCCGACCCTGTCACAAACTTAGCTACAGAATCCTCTGGTTTATCGATCATTACCCGTATCATCTTGGAAATTGACATGTTTACCATTTTGAATTCTTTTACGGGTGCTGTTAAAACTTAAAAAAAAAACTTACCGGAGTTCCATTTCTATTCGAGTTATGTAGTGGTGGTGGTAATTCAATGCGCTCTTTGTCATGGTTATAAGCCATACGTAACAGTATTTACTTGAAAATTTATTGTCCACTAGACTAACCACGAAGTAGATATGTCCAGTTATGTCAAGTATTGTGTGTTAGACCCTATAACTTAACTAATTAAAAAATATAACAACAACAACAACAACACTTAAATAGAGACATGTTTTTTTTTCAAACAGTTGCAGCGAGTAGTTACTATGGCATTGAGACCCCTTTACCGTAATTTAAAACTCAACGTTCTTTTAGACTGTTAGAAGTTAAAATCAATCATTTAACAACAGTATAGTGTTAGGCTTGCTCGCCATTTGTGCTCAAGCACATCACTAATATTATATTATAATTGTGAGTACCTATTGTTTGGTAACACATATGCTGCAATAGTACATGTGTTAAAATACATGCTTAGAGCACGCGGTGGCCGTGCTAAACTCCTGACTAATCAACAAACTGAAAGTGAGTAGTTCTGCAATCATAGCCTGGTGCCTTATCACAATGCCTGATCACATATGTACTGCTCATAATATCATAGCAGTATTTTCATATACTATTTCATATGCAACTGCTCCATATAGGTTTATTCCAGGCTTGTAATTATCAGTTACCACCTCACATACATTGTCATAATCATTATGCCCTCCTCACATGATCAGTAACAATGGTCAACACACAGCATCTCCCAGAAATGAAGGGCAGCCAGTATTCCTCACCATGGGGAGTAGGATCACACATACGCACACATACACATGCACATAAACTTGCACGCAAACGCATGCACACACATACAACTATCCATACAAATCCCACTAACCAACTCAAACTTCGATTAGAGTCACGAGTATGTCATCATGGCAGCATAGTGCAGAGAAGTGTAGCTAAACCTGTCAAACTGGTTGTTGTAAGAGAGATGTGGCTTGTTTGGCTTGTAATAATCAATCCAGTCCTCCACAGTCTGCTCTCTGATGTTGTCATGGGGAGCCTGTACACCACATGTACAAATACGTGTCACCATGATTGTTAGAACTACCCCTTCCCTCTTTCACAATATTTGGTAAATAATGACTCACAGAAAGTAATGATTGTAGCACCATATTAAATTCACATAAGAGTGACATATCCTAATTGATTGATGAACTTTTGGCAAAACCAATAATGAATGCTCTCTCTCTCTCTTCCCCTCCCCCCCCCCCCCCCCCCTTCCCTCGCCACCCACCTCCCATTCCGTCTATCCCCCCACATAAACATGCACTGCAACATGTATGTATGTACGTACGTACACATGTATGCACACATACATACATTAATTATATGTATGTAATTGTTATTACAATTTTCCTAATATGGGTGTAGCCATGATTGAGCTGTTAAAAATATATCTCTCGGAAACTACTGTGTCCTCAGACTGACTTGTAGGTGGATCCACATGCAGTCTACTATATGAGATTTTCTGTACTGTTAAATTTGGATCACAAGTTCTTAATACTTATACTTATAATATTACTAGTTCTGTCATCACTGATATCCATTTATGAAAAAGATGTAGGACTCCCTTACAGCTATAGACTTGTTTTTGGTCATGTGGAAACAAATATAGTTTTTATATTTTACAAGTCCATAAACTTAGCAACTCCAGCACAAGTTGTCCTGAAGCTAATATTACCATAATGTGTTAGGCAACACTAACAACTTGTTATGCTCTAACATAAATTGTCTGTCTGATGCATGATGGCCGAATGCCTCCTAAGCTCCAATTATTTCTTTTTAATACAAGAGAAGCTTGGGCCATCAGTGTTGTGTTATTGACTATCTAAAGATAATAAAGTGATAATAAAGTGTTACTATAATTATATTAGAACCAGTTGCTATATTGTTACTAGGTGTACTAACTTGGTAAGTGTGCACTATTTTTTGCCTTTAGGTATATGAACTGTGCATACTAACAACCCTTGGGGTATTGCTATTTTTGAGTTTTAGTTTAATAGAATAGGCTGGATAAAGCAGGGAGCAGGTTATGTGAGGCCGGATATGGGAGGGTCTACTACTCTCTCATATCCACCTATATGGGACCAGCCCTATCATATAACTCTCCCTCGGCTCTCATACCACAGGAATTTACCATAGCTAGCTGCTTTACTGCTTACTGCAGAGCAGCCCAGGTAGAGTTAGATCTGGAGATAACAGCTGGCAGCTATAATGCTAAAGTAAACTTGCTAAAGTAAACTTTCTGGTGAGCTTCAATTGAATTTTAATTGAATTTTAATTGAATTTTAATTTTGGACGGAAGAATTCGCTTGACACCGAAAATGCTGATGAACAAAGTTGCTAGTGGAAACTGGGCAGGCCTCTGGGTAAACGGGATCTAAAATAGTTAGAGCATGCGCTTAGGTACTGGTGGATTTAGTGCACAAAGCCCTCGGGCCTACTGGGCTTCGATGCACTAAATGCACCAGTACCCAAGCGCTTATGCTCTACTTACTTAGCTAACCTGTCAATAACATCCAGGTTATAGTTATATGAAAGACAAGCTTGTAATAGCTAATAGTATATCATGCTTAGTACAGAATTAAACTCAATTATTTAAATAATCAACTGCAGTTTATAAAAAGTTTACAATCTGTGAGCATAACATGGCAGAAAGAAATATATTTATTTAGGTTAGCTTTATCTTAGCTTGCAATATTAAATACATAAAAGCTACAGCTTTTCTTTATCTTTTACCCATAAGTTAAATACACTGCCCTAACAAATTCTTTCCCCTTATAGCCACCCCAGTCTTTCAATTTACCGGGCAAGCCCTTCCCTTCTTCCACCCTTACATATGGGACCCTAGTTGGTAAAGGGTAAGCTAGTCTGAATAAGCTTGTTAAAGCTTTTGCAGGCTATGAAGAGCAGCTTTCACTACTGTCTCATGGATGATCAAGAAGTAACTTTTTCATAAGCTGTGTAAAAAGATTTACACTTAATCTCTCCTATTATTATCTGTTTCAGATTGGAATACGCCATCTGAAAGTGAAATATAAATTCCCAGTGAGAAATATATACTGTTTATAACATAGAATCAAACCTATTTAGTTTTTTTTGTTGCAGTTTTTTAAAATGAGTTCCATCTTGCTTGGGGTTGAAATTCAGCCAAGTCTACTAACACCCTCTAAATGTAGAGGTAAAAAGGCGAAAATATTTTTTTCTTTGAATCATGAGTAAATTAGCATGAAATTATTTGAGCATTTGGGCTCAGCCGAATTGCATACTGCACACAACATGTAAATATTAGGGGGGGGGGGGGGGGGGGCGGAGAGCACGGATCAGAGCAGGAAAGGTGAGGGGGGGGGGGGGGGAGAGGACGAGAGCTTCGGGGGGGGGGCCGGTGCGGAGAGAAGGAGACGGGGGAGAGGGGGGGGGGGCGGATGAGAGAGAGCTGAGTGGGGGGGGGGAGCTTCCCCCCCCCCCCCCCCCCCCCCCCCCCCCACAGATAGGAACCTAAATTATAAATATCAATTAACAAAAGGATTAAAAAACTTGCCTCCCCCTGGACAAATTAATTTAGGGAAATGAAAAAAGACTTCATCTCGTTCAAGCAAGAATTTTGATTATTAGAGTGAAAATATTTAACTGCATGTTACTTAGTCCACAAATCTTAGCAAATCTTGTTGGGATCAAGCACTTTATAACCCATTCTGGTGAGAAGGTCAAATATGGTCGTCCATTCTTTCTCTCTTCTCTCTTAGTCTGTGGTTTATGTGAGTGAGAGATGTTGTAATATAGTCTGGCATTGCCGACCCTTTACCTTCCACAGATAACCACATATATATGAAGGTAAAGGGTCAGCCTGCCAGACGTAGATGGGTGTTGGTACATGTCTGTCTTTTCTATGGTTAATATCATCCATGCTCATATAACGTAATAATGCCACTGCTAACTTCAATTTTTTTTTGTGGAGGGGGAGGGGAGGGGGGGGGAGGGGGGGGAAGGGGGGGGGGATGAAAAAGAATGGGTATAGTATTCAGCTGTGCACTTCTCTTAAATCAAAATTTTTATCCTTGGCTTGTGGTTTTGTATAAATAAAACTTAACATTGAGATTTCATGATTTTTGTAGTATGGAGTGAGGAGGAAGTTGAGACCTGTGGAGGAAGTTGTGACCATACTTTATTAAACAAATACAGAATACTTTTTCTGCAGTCTCTAATTAATTCTGAATATCCGAGTTACCAGTAGCTTTTAACAACAAAAGCACTCACAGCTACTTAATAGACGGCTAGTGCTTGAAATTATGTCTGGTAAAGGGTCTCAATATCCATATAGTAACCGTTCTCCATAACATTTTGCAGCTTGAAAAAACAACAACAAGAAGTTCTAAAGAATTACTGCAAGTGTTGAGTCTAACAGTAAGTTTTAAGACCTAAGTTCATCTTGTAGCATTTAGAACACTGTAATACAAAGGGGTTAACAATTAAATTTCCTAGAATGATACGGGATCTCTAAGCCTAAAGATTCTATTAAGGTGAGGTATGGGACATGGTAGATGACGAACAAACACAAAAATGAAAGGGTCAAAGTACAAAATGACATATGTACGTCCATCACACATATATATACAAACAAATATCCCCGATTTTCAATAGTGTTACCCCTGATAGTGTCTTTGCTCACTTCGATCGCTCGCCAACTTACATAATACAGGTATAAAATTAGGGGCTCGACTGGTGTCGTACAAGCCCCCTTTTTTTTTTCCAAATGAGCTGTATCTTTACCTTTTTTGCTACTATATTTCTACAGTAGCTAAGTGGAAATGAAAGTATAGCTATAATTGCAAAACCGTTTCGTTCGTCATCGGTTGATCTTCTAACAAACTCAATTTTACTTATTGATATGCTGAGTAATCCTTATAATATGGAAGACTAAGCTCGCATTATGCCAGAGTAAGCCTATTATTATTTCTGGACAGAGTTCTGTATGGTTGTTGCTTAATCCATTTTTTTCTTCACGGTCGAATTTGACAATTAGTAAAGCTATAACTACTTTCTTCATCATTAGCTAAAATGTCTTCGTAAATTAAAAATCGGTTTCCTATTTTTTTTTCATGATTAACTTACTTATTCACTCATATTCTTTATTCTAGACAAAAATACCCATGTAAATTAGTTTTGTTTTCAGTTTTAATATTCTTTCTTCCTAATTTTCGCTGTTCATTCATTGCTGTTCTGGATGCAAATTATTGTGTGAACGAATAATATTGTAGGAAATACAATATAGCCATCAACATTTTCCCATAAGTAGCTGTAGCTATTTAACTTCTTCTTGAAAAGAGCCCCCTTCAAAATTTCCTAGATCAGCCAATTTATGCAAAACAGGATATAGCAGTTGACCATTAATTTTGCCAAACAATACAGAACTACTTTCTTACCTGAATGGTGGTACCTTATGTAGTATCCAATTTATGCCATTCTAACTACCTCAACTGCCAGTAACTGGTGAACAAGCTCCATGCTCTACCAAAAAAATAATAGCAGTTATTTTTGTAATTTTTTAGCTAACAAATCCCGAACTACTTACTTACCTCAGCTTCTCCCAAGTAATGGTGGCTTCCATTATTTAACCTTTCTCTGGCTGCCAGTAGTGCTTGACAACCAACAAGCGGCATTTAGCAGCCCCGAAAAACGACGCAGTTTTGAAATTACGTCTGGTAAAGGGTTTTCAATGTCATAGTAACCAGTCTTGCATTAACTTTTTGAGACTTGAAAAGCAAGATTTTCGCAGGAATTATCTCACAATTTGGAGCCAAAGTTTCAAGTAAGACTTGCTGCAGCATCAGAAGAAAGTGGGGGGTCAAGTCTAAAAAGCCGTAAAGAAATGGCACTCGCGCACTTTTAAGGAGCATAGGTACCATCCATCCATATATAATACAGTACTATTACATGAGTCAGAGTGTGATATGGCGAAATATTTCACTAGCGAAAATATAACCTAGTGAGTTTTACGGCCATGGTGAGTACCAACAAACTACTTCTGTGAAGATATCTAGTGGGAATAAACCACTTATTACAATCAGAGTGATATGTCACTCTCAGGCTTTATTTTCACTCACCTTTGGCTCATGAAAATAAATTAGCCTGCTCTGAAATATTTCTCCATATCACACTCTGACTCATGTAAAGCTACTATATATATATTTATTCCACCCTAGATATCTTCACAATGATATCTTTAGGTACATGACACTTGAAATAACTCATATTTCACGCTGTTAGCAAGCTCATTACCCTTGTAGTTTAGCAACAGGGCCAAGCTTTTCAATTTTCTTGGTTTTTTCTGGTGTACCCTGGGGGGGGGGGGGGGGGGGGGGGGGGGGTAGAGCAACTTTACCTGTGAGTTACCTTTCCTCTAGTACTTACTCTTCAGTAGTAAAGATATCCACCTATTACACTCATCAGAGTGTTAAGGCAAGATATTTCACTCTCAGGCTTTATTTTCACTCACCTCTGGCTCTTTGCTCATGAAATATCTCTGCCATACCACACTCTGGCTCATGTAATAAGTATTATTTATTCTACCCTAAATATCTTCACAATGATATCTTTAGGTACAACACACAATATTTCAAGCTGTTATTGCCAAGCTCAGTACCCTTGTAGTTGTAGCAACCAGGCCAGACTTTGCAATTTTCTCAGTTTCTACAGCTACCTTCCTCTGATGTACCCTGCTCAACAGGGTTAGAGCAGCTGCTAAAATGTAGGCTGGAGGTGTGGGTAGCCCCTACAACCAACCTGTGAGTTACCCTTCCTCTAGTACTAACTGCAAGTAGTAAATATATCTAGTGTGGAATAAACCATTTATTACACTTGTCAGAGTGACATGGCTAGATATTTCACTCTCAGGCTTTATTTTCACTCCCCTCTGGCTCTTGAAAATAAATTAGCCTGCTCATGAAATATTTCTGCCATATCACACTCTGACTCATGTAATAAGTACTAGTTATATATATATATTATATACTAGTGGTATGCTTAGCACAAATATCCAGCGAGCCTGTCTAGATAGGTAACATAAAACTACAGTGTAAAACAATATTATAGTAGTTGCCATTAGCAAAATCTGAGTAATGGTAACTTCTGTAGCGTAATACTTCGCCATTCTGACCGCCTCAATTGCCAGTAACTCTTGAACAAGCTCTCAGCTACAAAAAAAAGGCCTGTGTTTATTTGTTTGTTTGTTTTTGTTTTGTTTTTTTTTGTTGTAATTTTAGCAAACTATTATGGAATTACTACTTGCCTAAATTTCCTGAGTATTGATTATGGTAACTTCGGTAATTTTAGCTATCTGAATTACCATTTATTCTTGACAACAAGCTCTGCGTACTTACCTCAGCTTCCACCGAGTAGTGGTAGCTTCTTTAGAAGCTATTCTGACTACCAGTGGCTCTTAAAAATCGGCACTTTGTAGCTAAAAAACAGAACAAAAAAAACGTCGAGTTTTTGTATTTATGTCTGGTAAAGGATCTTCAATATCAGACTATCCAGTCGCAGCAACTCTTGTGATTTCAAAAACAAGAGTTTCCGCAGGAATTCTCTCACAATTTTGAACCTAAGTTTGACTAGATTAATGTTTTGTATCAGAAGAAACTCATGGGGTCAAGCCTAAAAAGCCGTGTTTTTAGGAGAAAAATGTTTCTCACGCGTACGCATTTAAGGAGCATAGCTACTACCATCCACATAATATTATATATATATATATATATATATATATATATATATATTTATTGCAGCTTTGATATTTTTACTTGAATATTTCCGCATCACGCGAGCGTTCTGTATTCTCCCATATTGTACGGTTTATATTGTACGCTCCTTGTAGCGCGCGCGTAGCGAGTTAAATCAATGAAAATTGTATTGTAACCGGTTGAGAAAAATTTCAAAGAAGCAATAAATCACTTATCACACTCGTCGTACAATATGGGAATGATATTTTACTCTCACGCCACATTTTCACTCGCCTTTGGCTCGTGAAAATATTTTGCGTGCTCGTAAAATATTTTCCCATATTGTACTCTGACTCGTGCTATAAGTATTATATATATATATATATAACTATTATTATTTGCACTCACTGGACCAGAGGATCTTCAGATTAATGAAATGTTCGGATTAGAGAAAATAATGAATATCATTAATTTATCATGAATATCATTGTTTGTTAAAATATGATATTTTGTTTATGCAGAGAAGCTCAGTGAATGGCAAAGTGTACCAATACAATAAATATGTATTACAAGAATCAAACATTTTTTTCAAAAAAACAACAACAACAAAATGCTTATGTGATGAAATACAATTATGTATTTCTAAAATAGTCTGATAATTTTTTTTTTGTTCAATAGACTGCACTCATTTTTTTTGCAGTTGATCTTGTAAGTCCTGAAGAACTCCAAATTGTAACAGAAGCTTCTTTTGGTTGTTTGAAGCCATTAAAGGCAACCTGGGGGGGGGGGGGGGGGGGGGGGGGGGAGGTACACTGCCACTAGAATTGGTCTAGCTATAGGGTAGTCTGGCACTCTTCTATCAACAACCCTATTGCTATCCTATCACTTCCTAACTAGCCTCTAAAGTATTCAAGGAAGTTATAATGAAAGTTAATTAGATATTAAGCTAATAAGGAGAAAGACAGAGACCAACTGAAACTGTGTGGAGTGACTACGGTGATTTTATAGCCATCTAGTGTGACTTAGAAAGAAAGAGGTGTGTGCTGCATGCTCAAAGGTGGTACCAAGTGTGTCTAAAATTAGTTCTGAATATGTATTGTGAAACCAGTGTGGTAGCTGATGATGTCAGCTGACCACAATCACAGTCATACACACCCAGCTCCTCCCACTGCTATCCCTGCAACAGTTCTGTGGGTGGCCCCACAGCACCATCAAATAATTTTATGGCTGTAGGCTAACTTGAGAAGATGCCAGACTATCACTGTCAGATTCCTGTTCTTAAATTTTGTCCTAAACAATGTTTGAACCTCTATTACATTAGCTGATGTAGGCATATCTGGCTCATAAGTCAAAGATGAGGTGCTGTTTCAGAACTTTCAGTAGTTTTTGGAGAACAGTTTCTCTTGCCACAGTTGGAATAACTTTTCTCCATGACAATTGGATAATATTAGAGGATATTGCATTCCAAGAAACTGCAATTAAATTTGAAGCAACTTGCATGTTAATACTTTTCAAAAAATGAGGAATGGATATTCCTTCTTCATCTTTTAAAATCAATTCTTCAAGAATTTTACATTTATGCTTTAAAACGTTTCCAATACACCTTGATCCATAGGCTGGATTAAGGCAGTCACATTAGCAGGCAAATACTAAGCAATTACTATTCCATCTTTTGAAGTGAGATCTTCTTCGTCAGGGTGAGCTGAACAGTTATCAAGAACCAAAACTGCTTTAGGCTCAACTCCAAGATCTATATGGGGTTCCAATGCTTATTAATCACTCACCGCAAATTTTTGACTTAACAAAAATAACAACAAACAAACAAATAAAAGTAACAGCAACAGGCATTTCTAAGGAATAATCACACAGGTTAGGACCTATCCCAAGACATGCTTACTGCAGTAGTAGCCGAAAAAGATGTGTAGGCATTTTTTTTATTAATTAGTTAAACGTGTTTACTTTGTACTATTCTGTAGCTAAGCAGTAACTGTAACACACACACTTGTGCGCCCCCAACTTAAAGATAACTAGTATGCCTCCTCCCCAACAAGTATTGTATAGTTCATGCAGCTTGAAGAAACACAAAACAAAACAACACAGTGTATTTGCCATGGGAAGTACATTAATTATTATTAATCACAAGTTGAGCATTACAGGAGCTGCCCCCTATTCTGTCCCCTGATTTTAGAGTTCTCTACATATAGTAATGCATAAGCATGCAGTAGTTATCTGATTGGCCTGACATCCACGTGTCTCCTGAAGGAGTTGAGTCATCATATCCAAGCAGAGATGAGTGAGGCTATGTCTACAGACCTCCTGCTTCAGTGGGAATTGAGTGAGGGAATGGAATCTCAGTGATTAGTAGCTCATGCTTTTAACTCACCTGTTTTGTTTATTATATTATTCTTATGTATTATTATACTATTATCATTAATGTTGTTGTTATTTCTATTGATATTTTTTAGTTTGTGATTTTCTCCATTATAATAATAATATTGTCGAAGTACATTTATTCACACATTGAATAAACCAAAAAGAATAATACATAAATAAAATCAAGCAAAGTAATATTATGAGCATAATATTACTTTGTTTGATTATATTTATGTATTATTTTATTTGTATCATTGTATCATGCTGGCTGTTCCATAGCACGAACATCACATTTCAAATTAATTGTATTTTTCCAATGTGTAGTCCAGCACCCATCATATGTGGCCATGTTTTACTACATAAAGTTTTTTTTCTTTTGTAAATCAGATAGAAGTAATCTGGCATGTTCATGTCAAGGAAGAAATATGCACACCAAGCAAGCCGAAACAGGATTGATGATGAAGACAATAAATGATGACTTTTGTACCATGGTACGTTCAAACCGTCCAATCAGATTGCTCAATTTGCGGTGAGTATATATCTTACCCACTCCCGAGATGAATAAGTAACCGTCCAATCAAAATTAGTTTTTGTGCATTTCCTGTAGCCTTTGCACCTCTCCGTTTGGTCGATATGGGATTTACACTATCCTCGGGCCTTCAATTTTCAGTTGTGTAATTCCCACACCTACTTCCATGTCGTGGTGTAACCTATACTTGTTTGCTGATTATTCTATAATTTAGTTTAGTTGATTTTTCATGAAAATATTTATGAATATTCAGACATTTTCATTCAAAACAATCTAAAGGGGTGAATAGTAGTGAAATAGATGATGTAATTAAAGTTTGAGGTAACCAGGTAACAAAACTAATCTAGATTACTATATTGTTGTTTGTTAGTTGTGTTGTTGTTTTTTTTCAAGTATGAAGAGCATAATACATATTTCAATAAGTTTCATTCACTTAGTTTTCATGCTAAAGTGAAAAAACCCACCACTTGGCTACTGGACCACAGTAATGATATTCACGCATGTACCTCTTCTAGATGAAGTACACATGTCAACCACAGACCTTTAGTTCAGAAACCTCACAACCTATGAATTTGCAGCTCTCTCCCTCCACAATAATTTCCCTCCAAAATAAGTTCCCTCCAAAATATATCCCTCCAAAATAAGTTCCCTCCAAAATATATCCCTCCAAAATAAGTTCCCTCCAAAATAAGTTCCCTCCAAAATATATCCCTCCAAAATAAGTTCCCTCCAAAATATATCCCTCCAAAATAAGTTCCCTCCAAATTATTTCCCTCCAAAATGATGTTTCTTTCTCTCCAATAATATTCATACCTACAAAATTTCCCAGCCAAAAATACATTTTATTCCCTCCCCAAATCACTATTTTCCCTCCAGACATCTCTGTTTTTCTCTACTATTATCTCTCTTATAAAAATCACCATGCACTCACTCCCAAAAATTGTCCCCACCACTCACTGCACACCCACCATAGCACCCACCTCTTATAGTTTAAGACATGCAGCTATTGAATAAATGAGAGCCTTCTAAAACTACATGTGATGGATTTAACATTCACATTAGTTTATGTGTGTCATAACTCTCTTACTTCACATGTCAAGTGCATTTCAACCTTGTCCATCTTAATGGAGTGAACTAGGAAATGGGCATGGTTACTACACCCTATCTATGAAAACAATTTACCAGAAGATGATGAAGTATACATAGGGGGTAAATTTTTGTGGAAAAAAATATAGTATCATTGGAAGAAGAGGACTCGTTCAACAAGAAAGTACGTCGAGACGAACTGGTTCAGAATGTAATGACGATGAACAGAAGTATTTATACAAAATACTGGACCAAAAAGAATATGACCTACGGAAAACCATTCTATTGGGAGATTTTAAAGCAATTCCTAGACCTTGCAGGCTGGATGGGAAAAAGTTTAATCCAATGTTTGATGAGAGTACTCCTACAAACACTTCACAACCAGCAACATATGACAATATAATACTGCCTGAGATAATGGGGAGATGTCACAGAGAGGTGGGAAATATATATAGTGAGGATGACAAATCATTGACTATGGAAGATGCCCAAGCTGTTAGTAATCATCTTCCAATTTCTGTTGATATTCCTTTTAATGCATTTGTATCTCACTAACAAGTTATCTCTATATGTCAGTCCTACAGCTGATTATTTAAAAAAATAATACTTTTTAAATAAAAAAAATAATTTTGAGATTTCTTTTTATATTTTTGTTTTTGTATTTTTTATTGTTATTATAATAATGCAAGTAATATTTATGAAAGTTCCACCGTACCTGTGCACAAATATATGAGGCGAGTCACAATAGCAAACGACATTGTATGAAATTTTTGATGGCTTCCTATAAAACACACAAAGTGACAATGCATTTTTTTTCATAATCAAACTCAATTTATTGAAGAGGGATTGTTTACGAGTGAGGGAGATAAGTCAGGGACCAGGTGGCAGCGCTAAACTACCAGTGGGGAGGACTTCACAAAGTTAACTCTCACCTACAACCACAACTTACCATTAACCTTATCCTGAACCCACAATTATCTTAAAAAATCTGCATTATTTTATACGTTCTGGGTTAGACATAATACAATAGAAATAATAAATTAAGTGCCAGTATAATAACTACATAATGATGAATATAATTTTAAAGGGGCCTTCTCACCAGATTACTCTTACTGAATTACTACTTCATTGAAGTACTTCGTGATAGGTACACAAGATTGAAAATTGTTGGTTGCTCATTGTCAAAATAATTTTGCTTTGATTTTTTTTCTGCTTTTTTCTCTTTGTTTTAACTGGGGTGGAGGGTATCGATTCTGGAGAAAAGGAGTGAAAATGACAAATTATACCCGATAATGTTATACTCCATGTTAAAAAAATCTTGCATTGAAAAGCAAAACATGCTGAATAGAATAGTCTCACTGTACAGCACATGCTCAGATCAATATGTGTGAATGTGTATAATATATGTGTGTGTGTTCATGGGAATAAGGGGAGGGGCAATGCTGTGTGCCCTTAATGTTATAATTCCAATTAGACATGTTGAATATCTTCATGTTGTGTGAGATAGACTCTGACTCTCTCACAGAACATAAATTCACACCTCCTTATCAAGATCATAATAACATACCTGCAGACGTAACAGTTTAACCACACCAATTGTATTCATGACATCTCTAGCCAAAGGAATTATAATCATATTAATAGTTCCATTCGTCAATTGCTTATATAGATATTTCTTTTAACCATCAGCACTCATGTTTGTGAGGGTTATTATAGCCTCCCGTCTATCTGTCTGTCACACTCTGATTTTGGAGATTACAGACTATTACCTGTTGATGAAAATGTATGTATGTAAAAAAAAGAAAGAAAGTATTATTCTTATAGTCTGAAATTATTTTGTAATAGCTACCTGTGTATAGTAGCGCAGAGGGAGCACATCTGGTGCTTTAATAATTATTGATTGCAATATTGATGAATATTTTTTAACTCCATTGCTTCACAAGAAGAAAATCTTCTTTATTTTATTTTTGAAAATCAGTCAAAATAAAGCAAACCTGGTTCTCTTATATTTATGCACTCCTACATACATCTTCCACAATGTTTTAGCTAGTGGATGTCACATTCAAAGAACTTATGTTTATCAAGTATAATTAATTTTTGTGACTTTTAGTAAGCAATTGTATGCAATAGTTTTAACATATTCGCAAATAACACTTTAGTGTGCATTTCAAAAGTATTTGTATTTGCAATTGAATTACTACATTCAAGAAAATATTTGTATTTTGTATTTGAGTTCGTTTCAGATGATAAAGAGTATGTATGGTAGTCATACCTGCTGCAATCAATGATCTAGCTAACATTGAATTGTCTGCTCAATCCTAAATCCCGAAAGTTGCTGCCACAAGGTTTCCAATCCGACAGTGAGCCTACTGGGCAGACGACAGGACAGACAGTAAAGTCCTTCCCTGTAGGTCCCCTCACTGGCTACACAGCTAGGTCTGAGTTGACGACTCGGGCTGACTCTTTAACTGCTATAGTCAGTGCGAGTGAGATCATTTAATGTAATAAAACAAATGCCACTGAAAGCCAATGCTGATTCTTTATTGATATACATGCACATTATTGAAAGCCTAGCTGAGTTTTCAAAAAAATTATGCAGTAGACCCTCGCATATCCGGGCCTCACATGGCTCGCTTTATCGACCTATAAGTTGTACTGGTTAGCTATGACAAATGCTTGCGGTGGTACCAGCGACAGCAGGAGAGTACTCCCACATGAGCGCTACTGTTGAAGCAGATAAGAAATTTAGCTGTCATCAAGAGAAATGCAAGTTTAAAGCAAATGACTTTAAAATCATTTATTATTATTAATAATTAACTCTTTCATTCACATAAATCATCAAAAAATCAATAAAACTCATTTTATGAAGTGGCTTCACATATCCAGAAATTTCACGTATCCGCACCAGGGTCGGTCCCATGGTTCAGATATGAGAGGGTCTACTGTATATGGATATGTACACGCCTCAATCAACAACTATAATTGATTTTCTGTAGTGATTTTATGAACATGTCATACATTATTAGTGTTGTACCACATTTATCGTGTGTGGATGAATAATTAGATAATTTTTGAGATGATAAGTAATAGTTAACCCATGGCACAGAGGGAATATTGTTGATAGGTAACTGCTTTGACCTCGAGGGCAAAGGCCGAGGATGAGGAGCAGTTATTGGATGATAATCCCAATGCTGCCATGGGTTAACTATTTTACACCATAGTTTCACTACTATTTCCACTAACTCAATGACAAGTGAGTATTTTTGTGAGGAAATAATGGAATCTATTAATGGAGATACCGAAATGCAACTTTAGTTCCTACTGCTTCCTCTATTCTTCTGCAGTAGTTTCATCTTCCTCATCATCTACTAAAGTTGCCATCATTGGCAGGTATTGAGGGAGCAATTACCAACCATAGTTTGAGAGCTATTTCCACTACTCAAATGTTTGATGCAGAGGGTTCCGGAGAAAATAATACAGAAGGGAACAGGCACAAGTTTCTGGAAGCTTTGCATAATTACAAAAGACGAAATTTAAGACAGCATGAAGAAGTCTCAAATGTTTTGTGCAACCCAAATGACCAGTATAAGATGCACCAATACCAATTTGGTCAGCATTTGCAATATTCAAGCACCTCTGTTCCTAGCATGCACTATCAACATTACCACTATTCCAACTTCCAATACTTAACTGAAAAAAGTTTGAATGTTTTATGTTCATCCATGAACACTGAATACTACACATAGTCTTTTATTGTTTTTTTATGTTCTTACATATTATATGCATGTATTTATGCCATTATTTCATCTGTTTCATTCATTTAAAGTGCAAAGACCAATGTAGCTAGCTACATGATAGTAGCCAACTAGCTGAACTTTAAAACTTGCCCATTGCCATTTGGAAATGTCAGAATTATCGCTGATAACCGTTCCAGTACAAAAGCGCACTAATATACAACACCGGAGGAAAATTAACAGGGGAATAACATTTTTAATCCATGGCCGTTACCTCAGCAACTATGGCATAAATATGATAAAACGTATTGCATGAGTATGAGTGTGACATGGGGAATTATTTCACAAGGAGGCTAACAATTTATTTTCACGAGCCAGAGGCAGAGTGAAAATAAAGACTGAGAGTGAAATATAGTGACATATCACTCTGAAGAGTGTTATTCCACACAAAATATCATACACTTACACACCTATGCCTACACAATACCCACACACATGTATTGCAAGCACTAATGGATTAGATCATGTGATAGAGATCTGCTCACTTCTGCAGGTTTTTTTGTTGTTATTATGCAATGTTTTTCTACACGAAGTAAAAGTTTCAGTCTCTTATTGCTGTGGTTCCTATTGTCTTCCCTTACTTTACCTCCCTCCCTGTTATCTCATCCAAAAAAAAAAAAAAAAAGGTAAAATAATCAGGCTCATACACCACTCCACTTTGAACAATTACTGATTCAAAATATCAACTTCGTGGAGTTTATTGATTGCTTTACTGTGTGTAGTTCTCATTGATTACTGTAAAGGGCATACTCAGTTTTATCGTATATTAATAGATAAAACTCGGGCATTAAATTGGTAAGATCTAATCTGATTTAGTTAGAATCTATTTCTAAGGACCAAATTAATTAATTATAGCTAAATTTGTAAAAATAAACTAACAGTAATGACTGTTCTTGTGTGCTCCCATAAGAAATCACTAATTGGCCTAGTCATTATATGAAATTAAAAAAAAATGCAATAAGCGCATACAAATTAAACAATATAGAGTGTGGGGGAGGTGAAGGGGAGGGGAAAGGTGTGTGGAAGCCAAGAAAGCCCCCCTCCCCTCCCCTCCCCACAAAGTCCCACCAGAAACAAACCCCCCCCCCCCTCCCCACAATCATGTCCTCTGAAAATACCATGAATACCCTAATTAAATTTCTATGTATTGACCTAAAATGCCTTTGGGCCCCTTTAAGTTTTGGCACTTGCTGGCCGAATAGAGAGCGGATACAAAAAAAATTATTGATCCTCAATATTATATTTTAGCCTTACTGGAAGTCTGTACTGAAGATGTATTTGACAGACTGAAAGCATTATTAAATAAAACAACAACAACAACAAAAAAAAACGGTGGAATTTTACCACTCAGACAGCAAGTAAAACAGAATTCCTAGCCATTTTCTATGACCAAGACTTTTGCCATCCTGAAAAAATGCCACCATAGAATGTTGAATGCAAAAGACGAAGTATGACGAGGTCGACCTCCTAGCGAGCACAAAAATGTGAGGGTCAAAGTACAAAATAATATGTATGTCCACATATTATATAAACAAACAAATATCCCCATTTTTCAATTGTGTTACCCTGATAGTGTCACCCTCGCCAGCCAAAAATGTGACCGTCTACGGGAAAACCGGGCACAACGCGGCGTGCGTAATATCGAGAAAAGATCGATCGATTTCTTAAAAATGTATTGTTTCAAGCGGACGGAAGGGAACGGTTAGGTCTATTATAGCGGGAACGACTTAAGCTACGACGATAAAACTTGGAGAGCTCAATATCTGGACGCCGACAACTCCGTAAGTGCAAAAAAAAAAAATTCGAAGGTGCCGCGTTTTCCTATAGACGGTCACAAATATACAAGTGTCACTTTTTGCACAGAGGTCCAGTAGATATTTTTGGTGCTTGTATCAAAAGTGCACATAATTTAATTTATTTAATTTGTGTACTAAAGTAGTTGTCACGTATTAAAAAAAAACTAATGAAACTTTAATTCACTATGCAGCTGTTCAGCAAATAAGAACTAATTTGCAATCCCCTTATCCCTTAGCTTCATTTCAACACATCATTACATATCATTACATAATTGAGGTAAAACATCAGTTATCCAAACTTCAATTATATGAACACCTGACACACCCTTCAATTAGTGCTTTGTAACACATTTTATGGTGTTCAGTTATCCGAACACCTCACGGTTCCAACGTGTTCTCATAACTGAAGTCTTCACCAATGTATGCCACAGTTAATAAACAGGTTTACAAAGTGTAATATGGAAGCATCTAATGAGGGACCAAAATGACTAAAATACATTTTGAAAGTTAATTCATTCAACCCTTGCTAATTTACTCTCACTTTCTGAATTATATGAGTAATGCTGTCCATGCATTACATGAATTGGCAATTGTCAGCATAGACTTCAGTTGTCTATACATTTTACTTGTAATGTGGTGATGAATTTTTCTTTTTTAGAATATCTCATCTCAGACTTGCCACAATAGAGTAAGTAATCCTTATGTAGCTTTCTATAGTAGTTTATTTGTACTAACAATGTTTGTAGATCGAGTGATACCATGACTCAGTCATTCTCGGCTGAATATGGTACAAGTTGTAGCTTGAACTATTTTTATCAAATTTGGAGTAAGCATTTAGAGTTGTGGTAAAAAGATGTCAAAGATAGTGCTATTTGAATTTTGAATTTAAAACATGCCGACGTCTTAATGTAGAGCATATACTATACTGCCATCAAGGTTTGTCATAACTGTGTATGCCTGAATGCTGTTCAAAAGTACTGGATGGAGAGTTATGAATTATTTAAGACTATTTCATTTAGGCTATTCAATTTGGGCTAATAGTAGAACACAATTACAACTGGCAATGAATAAAGAATTCAAAAGGACCTAAGAATTCCGAATCTGTTATCTATCAACCACTTACACGTCCAAAACACGAACTAAACCGTATCACTTCACATGTAATAGTTCGCGATTGCCATAGCAGTTGTGATTGAACTTGACGATAAGGTCATAGTAATTAAATTACTTGTTTGGGCATAAAAGTCCTGAAGTTTGAGATTCAGGGAAGGTGGGGGTAAATTAAAATTTATTATAATAGTCAGGTATAATACTGTGGTGTGCACGTACATAGCTTATCTTCATGAACAAAACAGGGAGCTAAATATTGCTTAAAAAACTGGCCATATTAAAAATGCTGTAGTGGGTATAATAAACATCTTACGTTTACACAATTTAAACTCAATTAATGTACTGCATGCCCTACTGGATAATATTGCATGTAACATGCATGTTACCCCGATAATATTGCATGTAACATGCATGTTACCCCGCCCACCAACCAACTGCATTCATGTTGATAAATACATGCAGGTAGCCAGCATGTAGCGGTCCTTTATAAAAGGGCGTGGCCAGGGACATATTGTGCAACACAAGGAAATGGAAGCTGCTAGTATTTGTGACCGTCTACGGGAAAACCGGGCACAACGCGGCGTGCGTAAATATTGATAAAAGATCGATCGATTTTAAAAAAATGTATTGTTTCAAGCAGACGGAAGGGAACGGTTTGGTCGATTATAGCGGGAACGACTTAAGCTACGACGATAAAACTTGGAGAGCTCAATATCTGGACGCCAACAACTCTGTAAGTGCAAAAAATAATTTGCCGCGTTGTGCCCGGTTTTCCTGTAGACGGTCACATATATCTTGTCACAAACGTTTCGGAGACCATTTTAGAACAAACTATAGCAACTTAGCGCACAAAAACAAAACTGGTAAAAACTGGGAGCACCTTATGAGAAGGAAATTAAACAAAATAAAAAAACAGCATAAAAATGGCTGTGTGCTAAAATGAGAAAGAAAACAACATCAGTACTCTTCCTAAGAAAAGTATTGTTTGTCATTGATGCAGCTAAATTCAACTGCACCAGATATACAGCGTATTGTAAGAGCAGGTCTCTGATGAAACTCCAACTAATGTAACAGGTACTCACATATGCTAATGTGATATTGTCAGATGCGACTAATGGAAACTACATTAATGCATAGTCTGTTAGCTGCATTGTACCAGTAGGTCATATGACAATTAGAAAAGTTTCTAATCATTTAACTATATCTTTGTAGACCTCGAGGTTGTACAATGTGCACAGAGTTGTATAACACCTACAAGTATTCATAGCGGTTTGGCCACGAGACAGGAAGTGATTGTTCTCTATATAAATATGCTAAACTCTTAAGATCAGCTCACTCCTCTGAAAAACATTTACTGACCGGATTGAAGTCCTTCCGATTGCTTTTGAAAAGGTATATTTAAAATAGCTGATAGAGTGTATGAAAGTGTAGCATTTAATTTGTGTGACTATAATAGTGTTCACTAGATGCTGCAAACTGTTCACTTTGTAGCTAGTGGCTCATTTATGTATTGCTCCTAAATTTTAGAAAAGAGTTAGAATGCAATGCATAATGATATTGTGATTCCCAAAATAATGAATAATATACTGAATTGTGAGTTAATCATCTTTATACTATCAGTTCAACTATGATTTGCTGTATTACTTATTGTGTCAAATTACCATGCGGTGATTTCAGGTGCTCAAATATATATAATAGATGATGTTGAACTATTTTTACAATGTCCTATTCATAAGACTCTAAAAAATTAATTTTGTCAGATGTGCCCACTTTAAAGTAGCCATTGAAATTTTGAAAATTGGCATGCAATGTGATTTAGTACTAGAAGCAATTGTAATGGCTAACTACTCACCTAATTTGTACAACTATATAATACAAAATTCATATAGAGTCTTCTCAACTAACCCTACATGCATACATACACTTCCTCATGCAGGTTTGGTGGGTACATTGTCATGTTGTTTAATCTGCCTCTGTATTTTTTCTTATGCCACCTTCACAAACAATGTTACAATTTTCTGATCTTTTCAAACCGTTTGGCTCCACACTGTTGGTTTATTGTACATTTCATATAATATATATCCACAGATTTATATCAATGAATCTAATTAATACTCTAAGCGTACTTATATTCATATCCACTCTATGAATAGTCTGTGCTTATATGTATAAAGGGTGTGGCACATTACAGACTGGCTCATTTTTTGCTCACTGTTTGAGAACGTTTTAGAAACACATCCACCATGGACAAAGGCAGTGATAGTGATAAATCAGAGCAAAAAAGAGTAAACATCACTGAAAATAAAACAGATCAAGAGTCTGATGATAATGAAGAAGATTCATCCTCTGAAACAGATCAAGAGTCTGATGATGATGAAGAAGATTCATCCTCTGAAACAGATCAAGAGTCTGATGATGATGAAGAAGATTCATCCTCTGAAACAGATCAAGAGTCTGATGATGATGATGATGGAGAGCCATCCAATCAAAATGCCGCACCACCTTCTGCGAGGAGTAAAGAAAATGAGGGGGAAACAAATCAGCCATCACAGCAGGAACTATATTCTCGTGCTATACAGCTACTTAAGGAACTCTCGAATGATAATCTGCAGACATTGAAACAGGATCTTTTTAAAATGATGAAAAGTCAACTATCTGTAAGAACTGTACCAGATAGACATATAAGAGTTGCATCTTGGAACTTGGCTAACTATAATTCATCTGAGGTATTTTGGGAAAAGAAACATCTAGTTTGCGAAACTATTAAATACCATAATTTTGATATTGTGGCATTACAAGAAGTAGGAAAAAGTGCCAAGAAAAGCTTTGAAAAGGGTTCAGCTGCTATAATAGAGCTAAAAAAAGAGTTGGGTGAGGACTGGGGCATTGTTCATACTGAGGATGAAGTAGGCAATAAGTCTAGAAATATCAAATGTGCATCTGGGAGTGATTATCTCAAAACACTACCCTTAAAATTCAAGTCACAGAAACCATCCGTGAAATCTACGTCAGAGACACCATCCAAGGGATCGAAACCACCTACAAAGCAGGAAACAGAATGTGGAAGAAATGCAACTGTTGCTGAATTTACCAAGCAGGAAAAAAGTGTGCCTACTTGCATTGAACTGATTAGTGTTCATTTAAACACTAAGAAAAAAGAATGTGATGAACAAATACAGTTAATAAAATGTTTAAAAATCCAAAGTAAATTCCCCATTATTCTGGGCGACTTCAATGTTTACTTAGAAGACATTGTTATACAATCAACTAAGTATAAAAACATTCTTAAAAAAAAAGAATATACCAACACAAAAGGAAATAAAAGCTATGATGGTATTCTGGTGCCGCAAAAATTCTATGAAAATCATGAAAGTAAATGGAAGTTTGGCATAACATACGGTGTTGGTGACATTGCTGAAAAAGGAGGATTCCTACAACGTCACATATCTGATCATAAACCAATATGGGTGGATATTAGCATTGATGACATCATAGATTACTGTACATCAAGTGACCATAAGTCAGAATCACCTTCAAAATCCAAACCACAGGCCACTAAACCTGATTGTAAGTGTGAAATAGCTGAAGACAAACCAGAAAAAACAAAGGAAAACATCTCTGAGAAGTCTAAGTGAGTCAGAGTATAGAGTACTATATCTACTTAATCACCTTACAATTTACACATGGGATGCATCTCCACCCATTGCTACATTAGAGTGATAAGGTGTTTCAAATGATTCAGCTAATTCTATCTGTATACAGCATGGTGATAGTTTCTTGTATGTATGTACGTATGTATGTATGCATGCAATACTGTGTGTACATAATATTTACTTATATATATATATACAGTGTATGTACATACATGTATGTATGTATGCGTGTATGTATGTATGTATGTATGTGTGTATGTATGCATGTACGCATGCAATACTACATGTACATATATATACTTAGATATATTTATGTATATATTAATATACGTATGTGTGTGTATATATATATATAATATATACATATAATGTAGTGATGTGCTTGAGCACAAACGGCGAGGAAGCCTAAAACTACACCTTCACTTTTAACACTCAAGCTACTAAAAAGTCGAGTTTTAAATTACGCATATACGGTAAAAGGGATTCCATGCCATAGTGACCACTTGCCGCAACTGTTTAAATTTGAAAAAAAAAAAAGCAACAAAATACACGTCAACATTTTCTTTATGATATTCTTTAGCTAAGTAGTAGCTGTAACACAATACTTTCACGGGTAATGATCAATAAACCAGAGGATTCTATTTCGTGAAGTTCGGGACAGGGTCGAACACCGAGCTAACACAAAAATATGTGAGGGTCAAAGTACAAATGATGTATGTACGTTGACACATATGTAAACAAATATTCCTGATTCTCAATTTGTCACCACTGTATAGTGTCTTGCTCGCTTCGCTTGCTCTCCAATAAATATATATGTGCTCATTTGTGTAAAAAATTTAAAACTTCAAAATACGTAGCTAACCATAAGTTGCACTTTATTTTGCTAACACAGATCGTATTCAGATGATAAATGGATTCCAAGTCTTGATCTCACTAAAGAACATGAAAAGATCTTAAAGAATTCCAAAGAATGGGTTGATGACTCAATCATAAATGCAGGTCAAGAGTTACTGAAACGGAAGTATCCTAAAATGGGTAGTTTACAGAAAGTAGCAGTTGGGGTATGCCTTGATTTTAAGAAAGTGACAAAAAAATTTGTACAGATATTGTATAGTAGTTCACCAAGTCACTGGTTGTGTGTCACCAATATTGCTTGTCGCTCAGGTGAAGTAAGGGTACTGGACAGTTCTACTCCTTCACCAAAAGAAATAATTCCACAGATTACTCAACTTGTGAAAACAGGTGAATCACAATTAAAGCTTCTATATTTGGATGTTGCATCCCAGCCTGATGGTGATTCGTGTGGATTATATGCTTTAGCAAATGCCACTGCTTTGTGTGCTGGTAAAGATCCTACAACCATTATGTACAATCATGATGAAATGCGTTCCCATTTGTATAAATGTTTTGTAAATAATAGTATTTCTCCTTTTCCCAGAAATAGCCGTTCTGTAACTAAAGCCATAAAAAAAATATATAAACCCAAAATGGAGTATAGAAAGTAAAAATAATGAAATGGTCAAATTGTAACACTGGATACCATGGAGATGCAAGATTATTGCTAATTATCATTGGAAGAGGTTGTCATTTGGTGTTGCAAAAATTGCAAGCCTTAAAAAATGTATTCTGAACATTTATTTATAAACTTTGTTACTGTCCTTTTATAATTATTTCTATTAAATTATAATAAATGTTACTTAAAATAATAGTTGGAATAATAAAAGAAATGTGAAATCATACTTATTGCACCCAATCATGTATTAAATAAATTCACTGCTAATGTTTACTATCTTCACACAATAACTACTACTATACACTTCTACAACATTTGTTCTAATATGAATGAAATGCGACATTTTAACTTAATGGACAATAATTCAGATCTTATCCCTTCATTGTTGGTAGCTCACACATATGCAAATGCAAATGCAAATTTTCTTGCTGCCGCTAGGCAGTCACGCGCACCTGGCAGAGCCAGGTTGTCTGTGCACTAAGCAGGCACTGTGAGCCGTGCAAGCAAAGCTCCTGGAGTCAGGCCAGGAATTCGCAGGAGAACAGGCCTTTCCTCACAGCAAGTGGTGTGGGCACCCAAGTCCTACCTGGACCATTGCTGTTTCATGAGAAAAGGCCTTGAATTTGCACTCCAGCAAATGCCAGGTACCCAATTAAGGCTGGGTGGACACACACCCACACATACACCCACAAACACACATTACACCTCTGGAGGTAACTGATCATTAGCACATGAAAGGGCTTGCAAGTATATGTGGCCATGAGTAGACATGTTGAATAACTTCATGTAAAGTGAAGTAGACTCAGACTTTGTCACAATTTCACACCTCCTTATCTAGCAAGATCTTTCAAACATTTAGGCCTTTCACACTAATTGTATTCGTGACACTCCAACCCACACCAGCAATTGGCACAGCTATTCATACAAATATGATATAAAATTATGAATATAATTAGTGAAATAGAGAGAGATAGAGCCAGGTTTCATTGGTATAAATAGTTGTCATTACAAGAAAATAATTAGACTTCATGTAACAAAAAATTCAAACAAAAAGTAATGTCCAGAAAATCATGTGCTTTATTTAACCAAAAACAAGCTTAACTTCAAAATGTATAACTTTTTAAATAGTCAAGTCCCCTCTTTATTTAGTAAACGGGTAGAGGGAGTAGGAGGGAGGGGGGGGGGGGGGGGGGGGCATCTCTAATAGTGAATTTAAGGTAGTGAAATAGTGTATGAGTAAATATGGTCACTAAGTCTAGCTTTGACTTCCATTGTATTCCTTGGGTGTCCTCCACTTGTGAGTATCTCCAATACATCACGATACACATACTCACACACATGCACATGTATGCACACACATACACACACAGGGGCAACTGGCCTGATCTGCACATGCTCAGATCCAAGAATTTGTATGTACATGTGGGCATGGGATGGGTAGACATGTTGAATATCTTCAGGTCATGTGATTCTTGCACAGAACATTCATTCACACCTCCAAGCTCCTGCAGACTAGTCTGGTGAAGCCAGACCCACGTAGAGCGCTCACACACTAATTGTATTCATGACATCTCAACCCACACCACTAATTGGCACTCATTAGCCATTTATTGCAAGATCAATTATATGTGTATTATTTAGTTAAAAGCAAGCTTCAGACTTCAAAATATACATATAGTCCGCCTGTCCCATTTCACTGATTGTATTCATGACTCTATATCATAATTATATGAATGGCTATTGAGTTCCAATTAGTGCTGTGGTGTGTATGATGTGTGTGTGAGTGTGTGTATGCAGCATTATTCATGTAGAAAAGAAATGGGTCTAGTTTCTCTGAGGACACTATATTTTCAAGTGCTATTGTATGTTTAATTTTAACTTCTAACACTCCAGCTAATAAAAAATGGTCGAGTTTTTAAATACGTATATACGGTAAAGAAAAGAATTTCCAAGGACTTGCCGACAGGTTGGAACATAACCCTGTATTAGGACATGCTTACTACTGTAGTAGCCAAAATGCTGTGTAAAGTCAGCTAAAATATTTATTTGTTAGTTAAACATTTACTTTGTGCTATTCTTTAGCTAAGCAGTAGTTGTAACACACAACACTTTCACACACACTTGTTCACTGGACATACCAACACAAGACTTACCTTTGTGGTTGACTACAGTGTAGTTCAGTGAGCTTTTATATTTCAATCATGTGCCTTATTCAGCCAACAGCAAGCTTAACTTCAAATTCAGCCAACAGCAAGCTTAACTTCAAAATATTATATATAATGTTTTGTGTGTTTGTCTGAAAGTTAGCTCAAACACTTACCAAATCCCCTGAGCAAGATGGCGTCACTTAAGAACACAAGGAACCAAGATTAACACAACTCTAGATTAATAATGAGATTCTATTACTGACTTATTGTTGCTTGTGTTAGAATGTACTTTCTATTAGTTCGGTAAAAATATCATTTAATTTCATGTAATATGCAGGATACTTTCCCCTTCGTATTGAGCAGATGATAGAGGGAAGCACCTCCAATAGTGAACTTTAAAACTTTAGGTAATTAAATAGTGCATGTGTGAGTAAATGTGGGCTCTGAAGTCCAGAAACTGGCTGACAAATAAATAAATAAAATAAAAGGGTGCTGTTCGGTGTGTGAGTTTGTGGGAGAGAGTAATTGCTTAGATATAGAGGTCACGTTTATAATTCAATGCTATTCTCTGTACATGAAATCTACTGTGGCCTCGTTTTCCAAATTCTGAACTCCTTCCAGAGGTCTGGGTATAAAAAGGAGATCTCTGGCATGCTCTTTGACCTCTAGCTCCTTCTATTTCAAATTTTAAAATTAAAAAAGTAGCTGGTACACAATAAATATCCTGTGCAGTTGAAATATTTGCATCTAAGACTCTTCTTTCTCTTTTCAATAGGCCACCATTTTTTAAAATTGTTATTATCTTTGTTCCCCCACCCCCACCCCCATTAAGGTGCTCTGACTTATTTCTTACTTATGGGATGTTGTTCTCTGCTGAGTTGAGTTGCTGATGTGTTCTTATATGGTCTTGAGGTTAGTGACAATACTAAGGTAGCCACCATTTTCCACTCCTTAAAATATGTCTCCACACATGTACACACACAAACAATACATCTACATACACACGCACACACACATATAGATGTACACACATATGCACACACAAACCCACACATTTACACACAAAAAACAAACAAACAAACAAGCTCATATACATGCAACATGGACTAAGTGTGGAAGTTAAGCATGTCCTTATTAAAATAATCTGAAAAAAATGTTCAGATGTACTTCCTCCCACACTCCGCCCACACAGAGTTAACTTGACCACATAGGTAAGTGGAAGTCTCAATCCTCACAATGTATTACTCATAGCCACTCAATAAATCAACCCATTCACTACTCTATTAGTACATGAACCTTGGAGGGGTGGCTGGCGCAGAGATTGTCAGTTGACACCAGGGTGATTAAGTCCCTGTACTCCTGCCAGATAAGAATTACTATTTCCTCCACTTGCCACCTTACTAGCTAACACACTGGATGCTAGCTAGAGAGAGAGAGACTCAAGAACGACTTCTTCAAAACTTGAATAAGAACTGAACAGTGAAAAAGAGATGAGTGCATATATAACTACCAGAGTCACATGCCTAACAGTAAACAAGTTAAGGAAAAAAGGTGATACCTGACTACAGGGTGGCCCCGCAGACAAGTCTGACAAAAAATAAACTCATAACACACACCAGAGGTATGCATACATGATTAACACAAACACACAAACATCTAAGTTCTAGGTGAAGTCTCTTGGACCTGTCCAAACCCACCAAGTGTATGTTTAGATCTTTCACTACTTAGAAATATCTCAATTCTTGAATGCAATGTAGTGAGAGGTAAGCTTGTTTTACAAATTTAGATTAAAAAGGAATTGTTAATAAATTTATCAATAGCAAATACATAGAACAAAATATTTTAAAAAACCACAACACACAATCTTTTTCAAATAAAATACGCAACTCAAAATATCTTTAATATAAACTATACTAGCACACTATCAAATTGAATAAAACAACTTGATCACTATAAGAGACAAGATATTGTGCTCATAGTGCAACACAGAGTATACAGTTAGACACTCTAAGTCACTTTATTTTCAAGTCAATGTAAATAGGGCAATGATCAGACACCAGCTGTGGAGATAAATCTGATATGTATATAGTATGTACCATATTCTCTTTGAAATCTTTAGTTGGTGCGAAAAAAGTTGTATTATTTTTAACGACAGGTGATACGCACTGAATTTCAGCGACATTACGTTGAGTTATTTTAGCTCGCACGTCTCCGGAAACTAAGAAGTTGTCATAGCATTCGTATTTGAGGGTATTAGTATGCTCCTGTGATTCAAGTACAGCCGTATAGTTCGTAAAACTGATTGATTTAACATCATAATTGAAGTCTCCCAAATATATGATTTTCTCGCCGTGTCTCGCGGTGACATTTATTCAGTTGTGAAAATTCTTCCTTGCCTTCCTTAGACTTGAGGTGCACATTTCTCAATTCATAACTCACGCCATTGAGTGCCACTTTTAGACAGGATATTTTTTGTGACGAGTTTGGGTGTATATTTCACTTCATGTGTAGGACCCACTGTCACCATAGACTCACTCCACAGAAACCCAGCACCTTTGCTTGGTGCCCCTTTTTTTTTTTAACAAGATGATGAACCACCCCTGTCCAACTTAATCGTGTTTTAATAGCTTCTAATATGTCATTACATATATCTCTTGAAATGCTACTAACTGAAACCCATAGAATTGGATAATATCAACGATGCTTTTCATCCTATCCTCATACAGCCTAAAAGAGACAGGAGACAGTTTGTGAACATTCCAAGAAGCTATTCGAATAAGTCCGTCCTGCTTATGCATAGAATCAGTCCGTTCAATAAAACTAGCTTTCAACTCCTTTATTTTTTCTTTAAATTGTCTTCTGTCATCAGTCACCTTTACTGTAGGAGTAGGAAAAGATTCAAGTAATTTTTCCATATGTGAATCTAGCAGTGAAAAGCCATCCTGTAATTTAGTGATTTCAGACTTATATGCATTTCTTAGTTTTATTCCAGATCTGATGTCACCAGTGGGACTGGAACTGCTGGTGCAGCCATTCTGTTGCCACGTTTGCCTTGTAGCTATTACAATACCTCTCGTGGCTTACTTTTATGGCACATTCAAATAACAAATAGAGTAACTATTCAGTTTGTTGTTGGTGCATATCTGGTGCACAATTACCTAAAAAATTGTAATTGGGTAATTTTGTTTCATAACAATTGAATACAAGCTCGTTATCGTGACTCCACCCACCCACCCACCACAATCACAACACATCTTTAACGTAACATAACATCTATTAACAAAAAAAAGCTAAAACCACGAACTATGCTTCAGGAAGACTGAACTATTGAAAAAAATAATTCTGAAAATTTTGCTCTTAAATCTTGCTTAGTAAAATCAGCTTGAATCAGTCAACTGTTATTTGTTTTTTTTAACTCTCTGTATTTTCCTTTTAATGTTTTATTAATTTAAACAGGCTTGAAATAGTTTGCAATAATGTGACCACTCTCTGGTAAATACAGTATTGCCTGACACACACCAGGAGTAAAGGAAGAAGTTTGTGTGGGATGATGGGTGGGCGGGTCGGTGCGTGGGAGTGGGGGGGGGGGGGGGGGGGGGGGGGGGGGGAGGGGAGGGGGGTTTAAGGGCTTAATTGTTGCATGCAAATTAAAGATGGTCATGTGAGAAATCACTACTTGAGATTGTGCCCAATTATTATGGGAGGGGGAAGGGGTGGAGGCTAGACCCAGAGCCTCCTTCCCTTTTATTAGACACAATTTAAAAAAAATTGGATTTAGCAAAATACGATAAGTTTTCAAATCTTAATAATAATATTATAATACAATACTGGCAGTTTTGAAATGAGCTATTCAATATATATTATCTGAGTGTGTGTATATGCATGCACCATGTACATGCAGCGGCAAAAGAAGGAAAGGGAGTCTACCAATTATAAAAAATTACTCCTTGTTCATTTTACCATCGTCCTCTCACTTGTCCTGTCTATTATACGAGTAATGTTGTCCGTGTGTTTATTACTTGAAATAGTAATTAATGTTCAACATCGTGGCATAGTATACTCATTAGATTGAAACTTTCTCACCTAAAGGGGTCTGGAAAAAAGCAAAGGAAAAATGTGAAAAAATCGTAGTTGTCGCCTGGGGATTGGAAATATTTATGTGAGAAAGTTTCAATCTAGCTTTTATGAAGGGTCAGAACTTGATAAGTATACTCATGATGAATTCAGTTCAGACTGGACACAATATATATTCCTTTTATAGCTTTAATAGTAGTTTGCACAACATCTCGTATACACCTTACAACCTGGTTAACTCAGTCATTGTAGCCAGAACTATTTTCATCAAAATTATGAGTATGCTTTTAGTAGTAGTTGTAAATAAGATCAAAAGATAGTCCCTTTTGAATTTGTAATGACCACCTGCTGGTTTTTTAATGTACCACTATGAACATTTCTTGCTACTAGTGATGCACTCTAATAGCACAAAATAGCGAAGCGAGCGATACATGTTCCCTGTAATTGCAGCTATTCCACGCATGCTTGGTGTGGCTAGGAACATTTAATGGCTTTTCAAAAAGAAAAATTCTTTACTTTGCTACCTGTTTCTTTCGTTTTAGCTCTCCTCCTCCTTGCCCTGTCTTTTTCATTTCTTATATTATCTCTCCTTACTAATTTTTCTTCTGGAGTTTCTAACGCCCTCAAAGCTCTTGACCGAGTGTTTCTAACGCTTTGTCTCTCTTTCGCAGAATTTGTTTCATGGGCATCGCTACTTCGCACGGCGGGTAAACAAAACAAAATGTTGCTGAGACGGTTACCCAGCCCGCGCAAGCGCGTAGGAGAAAATGTGCACACGTACGCCCACGCAAGAACAAAAACAATTCCTAAACCTAACAAAAAACAACAACAACAAAAATATATATATATATATCGCGGACTCATTAATAAGCCAGCTCCGCTCGCTTCACTGATTAAATCATTTCTCGGATTAATTAGGTATCAATGTAGCTGTGCAATGACAACAGTAAATGTGAATTGTCTTCATACAAAAGCTAAACATGCTAAGAATCTACCGATAGTGTCAACTTGAAATTCCTTTCAGCAGCACTCGGCTAACTTCTCAGCATAGAGAAGATATACCACACACGGCAAGAAATTGTTAGCTCACGTGATAGCATGACAAAAGGGGGAATCTACTAAATCAGAGCGTGACAAACAAACAGAAAGACAAACAGACATATAACCCTCTCACACATGTTTGCTCATGGCTACACCAAACTCTTCAATGAATACACTAACATATAGACTCTTTCAATCAAATGTTGGCAGCATTTCAACATTTTACACCCAAATTAATTATAAAATCGAGCTTTTATTCTAAAAAATATAGCCTAGCTTGAGTACTACTCAAGTTCAGGTTGACACAGAAAAGTATCAATGAAATTGAAGAATGTTTCAATATTGATGCCAACCAATACAAGTAATGAATTGTTTTTCATTATTGGTGGCACAAATGCAGCTGTTCAGTGCAACAAGCGAAGCTGACACACTACATTTTTTGAGGTATATACATATCTGTATTAAAATTGCCGTAGGCATTGTACGCACACCATTTTTTGTAAACAAGTCCTGTACCCAATGTGCCGGCACGTGGCCCACTTTGCTGACTTCCAATAGAATCCATTTCACTGTATTTAGGTGGTTTTTTCCTATAGGACTGTCAGAATGGCACATTTAGCTCAATTATAAATTATTTCATTTCCTCCTGCTTTGTCCAAATCACAATACACTTACAACAAATGCCACAAAGTTTTGCAAGTTTTCTCCTAGTAGTAGTTGCATGATTGGCTTTGATTAATTAATAAATTGTCTGATTAGCACATAATTTTCCTGATGAGTTAGTAAATTGCCTGATTAGTAAATTTGATTAATCAGTTGCAGGTCATTAGTAAGTGGTGAAATGATCTGTTAATCAGTTGATAGCTACATAAAAATTAATTTGTAAGTTTGCTAAGTACTGTAATTCTCCCTATAAAACAACAACAACAATAACCAACAAAACAAAAAACAACAACAAAAACTGGAGTTTGTCATTCATTAACTTCATAGGCATTCCAATTCCCACTGATAAGCAAATCAAGACCATACGTGACAGCACACCAAGACCACATGATAAGGATTATGTTGGTATTAACAATATGACTTCCGTGAAAGACAAAAAATTTAAATTAAATAGATCTAGACAATAATTATGGGTTTTCAGATTTTTGCTGCACAAGATCTAAGGATGTCTGAAAAATTAATTGAAAATTTAAAACATAGCACACACACACACACATACACACACACACACACACACACATACAAATGCAATATGCAAATTCTCTTGCTGCCGCTAGGCGGTCACGTGCACCTGGCAGAGCCAGGATGCCTGTGCACTAAGCAGGCACTGTGAGCCGTGCAAGCAAAGCTCCTGGAGCCGGGCTAGGAACTCGCAGGAGAACAGGCCTTTCCTCTCAGCAAGTGGTGTGGGCACCCGAAGTCCCACCTGGACCATTGCCGTTCATGAGAAAAGGCCTTGAATTTGCACACCAGCAAATGCCAGGTACCCAATCACAGCTGGGTGGACTGGTGGGGCTGGTGGGAGACAGATGGAAAATCAGATGGAAAAAATGCCAGAGTTGGGCTTGAACTCGGGGACTTGAGGCCCTGAGCCCAGGACACAACCACTACACCACACAGCCACACACACACACACAGCCACACACACACACACACACACACATACGCACACACACACACACACACACACACACACACACACACGTATTTCCACAAACACAAGAGCTGATCTTACTGTATTAAATTTATGAGGCCAGGTTCCAGCAACACAACAAATGCAGTTGCTCATATAATATTTTGTGCTCTTATGATGGAATAACTCTGCACAATGTATATAATACTGATACTCCATCACACACACACACATACACACCCAACATATTGTACTCTGAGTCACGATGTGTGTAATGTGTTCGATAATTGATATAAACCAGAATATGTAGCTAAGATCATTAATTATCAGCTGAACTGCTTAATTCACACCACTGGTGTGATTGGTAGCATCTAATTAAGGATGGTTTGATAATTCATGAAAAATGTAATTAATGGAATACTTGGTCATCGGCTAATGAAATATAGTAACGGCTAATAAAAAATTTCATGCAGCATATAAATTGCACTGAATATTCTCTTTCATTGAATATGCATGTATGTAAATGTGTGTATGTATATATGTATGTATGTATGTATGTATGTATGTATGTATGTATGTATGTATGTGTGTGTGTGTGTGTACGTATGCATGTACCTGAATTTCAAAGTGAGTATCGTCACCTCATTTTCGTATTGTATTATTACAACATACCACTTTTGGTCACAGTTATGGTAAGGGGTCATCAATGTTAGACATGATCATCTAATGTTGATCCATTAGCATACGACTGCACCTGCCATAAGTATAAAGTTGGTAATGTCAATTTAGTCGAATCAGCAATTTCAAAACAACTAATGTGCTACTGTTAAGCTTTAAATCATATCCATGTGTAGCATACAGGTCCCAACTTTCTGGTTAACTGTAATGAATTACAATGAGTGCTGTCAGCAATGTGATAATTATAATAAATGACATGATAGCTATACATATTGTTTTTTCCCCAGTAAAACTAATATTACTTGTGCAGTGTAAATTGTCAGGAAGTACTCAGTATCATTTCTTCTACCATAAAATTCTAGCAAATTTCATAACCATATCACTGTACATTGCATAAAGATTGACAATTTAATTCAAGCAACAGCAACAGTCAATACTAGCTATCTATCTATTAGTGCTTAGAAAAAATAAAAGAATATTACTACTATTAGTAAAACCATTTGAGCTACAGCCAATGCCAGAGAACCCATTTTTATAAAAATTTCATTCTCTCTTGGCCCTTTTAATTCAGTTATATTGTAATAAAACTCACAAAATCTTCCTACCACTCGAGTTGAGTTAGCCGCGAGGCCACAACTGAGCTGTTCTTGCCGCATAATTTTGTTAATTTTTGTGAAAATTTATTCCTGGCACTGCACTAAGATAAGTTGATGAGTAATGAGTACCTTGAAGATACTTGTCGGGACATTGACTGGTGTATATCGGGACTCGGGACAAAAGGTGAGGTATCGGGAGTGTTCTGCTGGAATCGGGACAGTTGGGACCTATGTTATAGTTTCAAGAAAGTGCATGTTACAATACATGCACGCCAACAAAGTGTGCACAAATTCATATGTTTAGCTATATTATCATATGATGCTAGCTTACATTATAGCTGTGGTATGGTCACAGTGAGGGCTGAGAAAGCTCTAGCCCCCCCATTTCCCCATCACCATTGAACAGTAGATAGCAAGATATTTTAAAATCTAGCTAAAACTAATAATATAATGGACAGACACTTTAACAATGTATTCTCACATATGCTATGTACTTCAAAGAACTACATTTTGCATGCATTCACTCTAAATAATATTAATACTTACCGCAGCAATTAATACCACGGATAAAGAAACGGTAACCACTATAGCTACATAATTTTCTTTCCGGGTGGATGCCATTGCGGGTGCTGGCTTTTCATACTTTGACCTTAGGTGAATTGTCCTGGTAAAGCATCATCAATTTTCTAAACTACTAGAGGCTCATTGCCGCGCAAGGGAGGCTACCGTATAGAATATCGTAGCAAATTGGGACTCGTAATGGAGTGACATTGACGAATCTTATACATATTTAAATATCTAAGAATCTTCCAAGATTAGCATGAAAACACAAGTTTAACACGGGCTCTATTTAATTGACTATGCTCAAATAAATTATGGGTATTGATATCAAAATGAATGTACAACAAAGCCAAACCTGGTTTACACATCAAGAGTGTTATTTTTTTCTCAAATCGCTTGTAATCTCATCTGACGTAAATCAGGTCAACTAGAATTTTAGTTGTTGTTGTTGTGTATCTTTTTACTTGTTTTAGCTACAATTAATTAAATTCAAATTAGTTAAATGGAATCTCTGTTTCATTACAGTTCTATTTGTGCCCTAATGTATTTTACAGATCTAGATGACAGCCCACAGAACAAACACATTGTTATATATATTTGATGGCCTAGAAAGCAAATTTGAGCCTAGAAAGTCGGACTGGACTAGCTAGTTAACTTAAGTGAGAAAAGTAATTAACCCCCCCCCCCAATATCTAATAATTTATATTAAAAAATGATGTTAGCTAATTGTGTGTATGGATGCTTGAAACACATTTTACAAGTGCACAAAAAATAAAAATAATAGTGTTAGCTATCAGTATTTCAAATAAAAACAAATTGTTCATAGATTTGAAGTCATTGAGAAGTAAAGTGATAGTAATCCATAATGTGGAGAGTGGTACTGTTTTAGGTGAGTATAAAAGCAGTTTTATTAGCATATTAAGTCTGAGTTTAGTGTAATTATAAAAAACAACAACACTACTTCAAATGTATACAATTATTTATACTAGAAAATAATAAAGTAACATGTAAACATAACTACTAATTTGCTACTTCCATAAAAATGCACACAATAATATTCTCAAAGTCAAGTTTATTGGAAAGAATAATTAAAAGTGGCAAACCCCCTGTGGCAGTTGTGCCTGATATTATTCCTTGTGCCTCGTGACAAATAAAAGGTCTCCCTATTTGACAATGCGTCGTCAGAATTATCGTCTGCATCATAAACTCTGACCTGAATATTGGTCCAAGCTCCAGTGCCAAAATAGAGTACCTGAACCCAGTTAGGGTTAAGATTACCTGAAATATTTCTTGTCCTCTTGGTTGTGGATTTTCCAAACACATCTGTGGCAATGACTTCCATGTAAGGATCACTGTCGTTAAGCCACCCGTCTCTGTCAGGGAGATTGCGAGCATAATTTGCTGTAACTCTTAGATTACCAGTGGAATACTGACAGCGGGTACCAGTGTACCCATAGCTACAATGACAGGTGTAGCTACGACAACCATCTGTGCAAACACCTCCATTCAAGCATGGATTAGGGCTACAGTCATTACCATCAGCCACCAAGCTATAGTCATAGTAAAGATAGCCATTGTTGTGAGCTGCATGTCTTTGATATGAATAACTACCAGCAATAAGATTAGTCAATTGTCTGTCTGACATGGCATCATCAGGATTCACATCGCTGTCCCAGATTTGCATGTACATAAACCTCCACCTCTGACAGCCGAAGTCAATCCATTGATACCAATTGGGATTAGTTGTGCCCGATTTAATATTTGTTCTTTTAGTTACCGAATTGGAGTAAGATTGAGCGGCATTGATATGGACGTAGGGGTCGGGATCATTCCAGATAAGATCCGTGTCAGGGAGATTGCGCGCATATCGAACGTACACTTTCAATTTAGCTATAGGTATGGTAGGACAAGAATACAAACGGTTGACTTGCTTTACGTCTTCACTACTCAGACCAGTCAATTGTCCCAAACTGGGGATGCCTTGTATCAAATATTCCCAATAGTTATTGATAGTAATCGTTTTACAGTTAGATTTTCTACAATTTTTAACTTGGAATGCAGTGTCTTTATAATGCATTATAGACCCATAATCGTAAGTAGAATTCAGAGAGTTAATTTCGGTATTCTTTCTCTTCATAAATTGGCTACGTCGGCTGGGAATAATGTTCTCATTATGTATATTAACATATCGGTCTCTGTCAGGTCTACTTTGCTCGTGCCAAAATCCAATAACGTGCATTATTTCATGAAGGATAACTCCAACAGAGTTACAGTTAGGATTTTCTAAATTAAGAACTTGCCTTCCAATTTGTCTACCTAAGTGTGAGTAGCATCCAGTACCCGTGTTTACAAATTCTATGTAGTCACCACTATTGACTGATACAAATGTTAAACATGTTTCTTGCTGCATAATGACCATAGCAGTACGAATATTTGTTCTCACAGAAGAAGACATTCCAGCTGAGATTTTGTACCTTACAATCCCATTGTTCCACAGACGTACATTACTTCCTGCGCCACGCTTTGTACGAGTATTCTGGCTGTAATTACTCTTATTTCCAAATAAATCTTTCAGAAAATCCTCCGGTACACCAGAAAAATTGTAATGATCTTTTATTATTTCCATAGGAACTTTTATATCACCTTCAAACAAATCATTTTCTACGTCAGTTTCAGCATTTCCAACAGCTAAGAGAAGGCAGATATACACTGCAAAAGCTGTAAAATTGAACCATATGAATGCATTCACATTATTTATTAATAATATGTTGTATAATTCTTACCTTGCAAACTTTTATGGAACATTATGTTGTCTATAATCAGAGCAAGTAAGTTAGCCTCTTTGTGAATAGTATTTAGTATGTTTTGCTCTTTATATACAGGAGAAGTGGATAGGAGGAGGAAATCTTGTGGTTGGTAGCATCTGGCTACTACTGTTACTACAAAATTTATCCAAAAAAATTAACTTCATGCTGATATTTGCATTATAATATACCTTAATCTTTTTTTATTTCCTTTAATTTCTAGGAAACTTAGAAGGAAACCATCTTTACTTAAGTGCTAGAGACATCTGCTTACTATCTTTAATATCCTTTCTAAAAACCAAAAGAACTACAATTAAATTGTACAGGATAAAGCTTCTAGGGAAATTTGCATAGGAAATAGTCTTCACTCTGTTTATTAGAGGACATACGCTCACCATCATTATAGTTTCCTTCTTAGAAACCACAAAGAATCTAATATGATTTGTACAGCATCTTTGGCTTGCTCCATTAACCTAAAGGTTAATTATTAATACTATGCCAACATTCATTACTAATACAAATAATATGATACGTATTCTGCATCCACATAATAATATATGTATAAGACCCACTGTGTTTTCCTTAGCTAGATTGAACTCCAGGGAAGTTGAGTAAAACATTAATAATAATGATTTTATTATTCTTTTTTTAAATCTTTTTAGTCATACAGAATTTACCAAACCAAGAGATCAGAGATACTTTACCAAAATACATAACCAAACCAAGATATTATTAATTCTGGGTCTAATCAGATAAACCATGAGATCAAAGACACTTTACCAAACCATACTCACAATCAAGTACCTAAATATTACCTTGCAACTTTCAATAAATCTATAATATAGCAGCAAATCATTTCATGAGTTGATGTAAAAACTGGCATCCCATTAACTATCTGCAACTGTCACAGGTCTTATACTTTTAAGCTATAATTTGTGGGCAACAATGTAAACTCTTGGACTTCAGCATCGCTTGACTTAAATTTCATTTCTGATTACAACAATGCTATACAAGTGTTTTAGTAACTGAAGCCTGTGAAGTGTTCAGAGAATGTATTATTTTATTAAACATTTGACAGGAAATAGTGAAACCAGTTGGTCGCAGTGGTACATTGCTACCTTTTAACCCACAGTATGACCATTGTCATATCAATACATATTAGCCAATTGATATCACAACTAAAATTGTGACTAATTTATGGCAGTACCTATTTAAAAGAGGAAGTGGAACTTCAGAAAGGAAGCGAAGGGAAATTAAGAAGCCTTACAGATCTATAACTTAACCACAACAGTACATAGTCTAAGCTGAATCCTTGCATAGAACTTTTTTGGCTTTTTCTAATTTAACTAATAATAACATTGCTAATTTATGTTGCTTCATTTGTTTACTATGTAAAGTAGCTAGTGTGCCGTTAAGTGCTTAGTCAAAATTGTGAAAGCACACCATGTAAGACTCTCCCCTTAAAGGCAGTAAAACCACCGTTTAAGTTATAAGGCAGTCTCAAACTCACTTCTCGATGAACATGCCCTGCATTTAGCTGTAGTTTAAATGAAATATTTTATAATTACAACAATAATGTGAAAGATAACACTAATTAATAATACTTACTCACTGGCGGCTTAACAAGGAACAACTGACAGCAGTTTAACTGCAATTTTGTGCATGTTAAGCTAGCCATGCAGAATACTAAGGAAAATTGTAACTTTGAATGCTGAATATGTATAGTATTAATACATTATGAAACTAAATTACAAGTTATTTCAAAAGCGTTACATAGATGTATGTGTAAATGGGAAGTGTAAATACAGTGTGAGTATTATTTAATTTGACTAAAACAATTTGAGTATAATTAACTTATACTAATCTAAGCATACACCCTTTTCCATTTGAGTCGAACCATTATACAAGAGACAAAGAATATAAAAAACTTAGAGAATGATGCATATGTAGCAAACTTCATTGTTTATTCCGAAATGAAATAACAATATCAGACATTATGTACTGCTGCGAGAAGAGATCATTTAACTATTGATATTCATCAAGAATTCATAGAGAATAGTGCTCAAAACTTTGCTACTTTGTCTGCCCTGGCATTTGACAGAATCACTTGTGATCCTTTATAGTCAAGTTATAGTCAGGCTTTAGTGAGCTGCTAAAGGGTGAATAGCTTGGAATTTTAAGGGCTGCATAAAAACAAAACAAAACCACGTTGCCTTCAAGACAATTATGTGGAACATTCTACAAATAGCCACTGCTCCATTTCAGCTAAAATGTAAAATGAACTTTTCAGTCTGAGTTGCTATAACTACTACGGTAATGAGCTTGCACAATACAGTCGTGAGGTAACACCATGTGATAACATGATATCTCATGGGTCCGGTACCAAAAAATGGAATATATATATATATATTTTATTGATGCAAGGTTGTAGTAGCACACGACAATTGGGTAAAGCTATAAAAACTCAGCCAAACTATCACGCAAAGACTACTAACTAAAACTAAGGGAAAAAGACAAAATATCTCCAGACTTAAACACACTGACTAAGGCCTATCCACTATTCCCAGTATGCTCAAGATCCCTATCAGTACTCAGTCTCAAATTCAAACAAAATGATACAGAACTAGAGAACAAAGTACAATATTACAGAACATAAAACAAAACAAAATGAATGATACACAAAAGCAAGCAAGAACTACAAAAAGTATGGACAAGCTTAAGTATAACAGATAAGAAAAGGAAAGCACAAAATAGTAAAGGAAAAAATGAGGGAGTTAAAGAACTGAATAGAATGAGAGTGTTACAAGTATATATGTGAGTGGAATGGAATGGGGATTGCATAAGATAAGGGCAGGCATGAGAAAGGTAATGTTAGAATAGAATAATTGTTTGTATGAATGCAGTGAAGGTACACTAATATTAGTGAATAGGTGGTCCATTATCACCTACAGCTAAATCAGTCCACAGAGCTAGCCTGTAGTTGAGGGGTGGGGCTGCTCCAAAGGTATAGTATCATATTATTTATATATAGGTTGATATATTGCAAAGCAGATTAGCCTTGGACCATCACTAACAAAAAAGTGGAGTTTCCTCATGCATGATAGATGCTTGAAAGGCAAAAGAAATTCCATCCAGTTTGCTTGTGTCAAAGTGCAGGAAATCCCGGAATTTCCTGTACATTTCTTGCTACATGGTGGTATATGATTGAGCACAATTTCAGGTACCTGACAGGACCGATTTCAGGTACCTGAAATTTCATGTACCAATAATGTCAAATTTCCTGTATTCATGTCAGAGACAGAAATACCATGTGTAATCCTCATTTCAGGAAGTGAACATCAAATTTCCTACATTCATAACAAAGTCAGGAAACTGCATGTGTTATTTTACTTTCATGTACTCAAAATATTTGATTTTTCTGACTCCATAAATGTTGGAATTTTTTTAAAATTACAATAATATTCAAACAAATAACCACAAAATATGAATAAAATCAGCTCTATGAACATGGATTGTCATTTTGTGATAAAATGTAGCTAGGAACAGTCCAGGATAGTTCATTTCTGCTTAATCAACGAGCACTTATTGATCCATTCTCAGGGATGGAGAGTCTGTTTGATCTTGTAGCCCTGGTGATTTCGTCAGAGGTGCACTCTTTGCAATTCTATATGTACAAATAAAGTGAATAATCATAACTTTATTTTATTTTAACAAAGTTACATCCCATACAACATTCCAAACACTTTTACAGAAGACTATTAGCTTTACTATTTGCTAACAGTACTTACTTTCATGCATTATTCAGTATCTTTACCAACCAAGAGATCGCACGTACTTTACCAAACAAGAGATCACACATACTTTACCAACAAAGAGATCACAAATCTTTACCACCAAAGAAATCACAGATCTTTACCAACCAAGAGATTGCACATACTTTACCAACCAATAGATCACACATACTTACCAACCAAGAGGTTACAGATCTTTATTAACCAAGAGATAACAGATCTTTACATACCAAGAGATCACAGATACTTTACCAACAAAGAGATCACAGATCTTTATTAACCAAGAGATTACAGATCTTTAAATACCAAGAGAGCACAGATCTTTACCAACCAAGAGATCACACATACTTTACCAATCAAGAGATCACAAATACTCTACAACAAGAGATGACACATACTTTGCCTACCAAGAGATCACACATACTTTACCAACCAAGAGATCACACATACTTTTACCAAAGAGATCACACATACTTTACCAACCAAGAGATCACACATACTTTTACCAAAGAGATCACACATACTTTACCAACCAAGAGATCACACATACTTTACCAACCAAGAGATCACACATACTTTACCGATCAAGAGATCACACATACTTTTCCAACCAAGAGATCACACATACTTTACCAACCATTTACCAACCAAGAGATTACACATACTTTACCAATCAAGAGATCATAGATCTTTACCAACCAAGAGATCACACATACTTTACCAACCAAGAGATACTTTACCAACCAAGAGATACTTTACCAACCAAGAGATCACACGTACTTTACCAACCAAGAGATCACACATACTTTACCAATTAAGAGATCATAGATCTTTACCAACCTAAAGATCACACATCTTTACCAACCAATATATCACACATCTTTACCAACCAAGAAATCACAGATCTTTACCAACCAAGAGATCACACATCTTTACCAACCAAGATATCATACATCTTTACCAACCAAGAAATATCTTTACCAACCAAGAGATCACACATCTTTACCAACCAAGATATCACACATCTTTACCAACCAAGAAATCACAGATCTTTACCAACCAAGAGATCACACATCTTTACCAACCAAGATATCACACATCTTTACCAACCAAGAAATCACAGATCTTTACTAACCTAGAGATCACACATCTTTACCAACCAAGAAATCACAGATCTTTACTAACCTAGAGATCACACATCTTTACCAACCAAGATATCACACACCTTTACCAACCAAGAAATCACAGATCTTTACCAACTTAGAGATCACACATCTTTACCAACCAAGAAATCACAGATCTTTACCAACCTAGAGATCACACATCTTTACCAACCAAGATATCACACACCTTTACCAACCAAGATATCACACATCTTTACCAACCAAGATATCACACACCTTTACCAACCAAGAAATCACAGATCTTTACCAACCAAGAAATCACAGATCTTTACCAACCTAGAGATCACACATCTTTACCAACCAAGAAATCACAGATCTTTACCAACCAAGAAATCACAGATCTTTACCAACCAAGAGATCACACATACTTTTACCAAAGAGATCACACATACTTTACCAACCAAGAGATCACACATACTTTACCAACCATTTACCAACCAAGAGATCACATATACTTTACCAACCATTTACCAACCTAGAAATCACACATCTTTACCAACCAAGAGATCGCACATACTTTACCAACCAAGAGATCACACATACTTTACCGATCAAGAGATCACACATACTTTACCAACCAAGAGATCACACATACTTTACCAACCATTTACCAACCAAGAGATTACACATACTTTACCAATCAAGAGATCATAGATCTTTACCAACCAAGAGATCACACATACTTTACCAACCAAGAGATACTTTACCAACCAAGAGATACTTTACCAACCAAGAGATCACACGTACTTTACCAACCAAGAGATCACACGTACTTTACCAACCAAGAGATCACACATACTTTACCAATTAAGAGATCATAGATCTTTACCAACCTAGAGATCACACATCTTTACCAACCAAGATATCGCACATCTTTACCAACCAAGAAATCACAGACCTTTACCAACCAAGAGATCACACATCTTTACCAACCAAGATATCACACATCTTTACCAACCAAGAAATCACAGATCTTTACCAACCTAGAGGTCACACATCTTTACCAACCAAGATATCACACACCTTTACCAACCAAGAAATCACAGATCTTTACCAACCAAGAAATCACAGATCTTTACCAACCTAGAGATCACACATCTTTACCAACCAAGATATCACACACCTTTACCAACCAAGAAATCACAGATCTTTACCAACCTAGAGATCACACATCTTTACCAACCAAGAAATCACAGATCTTTACCAACCTAGAGATCACACATCTTTACCAACCAAGATATCACACACCTTTACCAACCAAGATATCACACATCTTTACCAACCAAGATATCACACACCTTTACCAACCAAGAAATCACAGATCTTTACCAACCAAGAAATCACAGATCTTTACCAACCTAGAGATCACACATACTTGACCAACCAAGAAATCACAGATCTTTACCAACCTAGAGATCACACATACTTTACTAATCAAGAAATAGAAGACAATCACCAGGATTAAGGTATAGGACAATTAGACAAAGAGTAGGTTTAAGACAGACGATAGTTAGCAGGTAAAGATTAAGGATAATTGCCGGGACTGCAATATGACAACTAGTAGGAAAAATGACATTAGGATTAAGATTTGGACAGTCAGCAAGATTAAGACAAAGAACTATCTTACAAGCCTTAAACTAAATTGGTCATTGGATAAAATATTCTATAGAACTTGATAAACATACTGATGACTTGTGTATGCTACACAAACACACAAATCTCTACACATTTTACATGTAATGACAAAATATAAAGTAAATGTTATGAATAGAAAAGTCTATACCAAAACACTTACACAAGCGAATAACATTATCACCAAAACTTTTACTCCCATAAGACTTACCCTACAAATACATATCCATAAAGCCAGTAAGTAGCTTCTTACCCGATAGGAGAAGCACGTGACAACATATTGAGACGTGACATTCATTGCTTACATCTGCACTGAATTAGACCCCTACATCACAAATGGTAAACTTCAATAACTAACAGTGAGCATAGTAACAAAAATAAAAAATGAGCAAACCTTATACATAAATGAAGTACCAAAGGTGTGAACACTCATCGCTACTCTACACTATAGTCTGTCCAAGTTGAGTTGGCACGATTGCAAGTGCGGTAAATGAGGAATGCATTTAGTACTTAACCGGAAGCAATTTAGTCATGTGAATCCAAGTCAATTAAGTGCACAAATGTCAACGTTGCCATGAAAAGGGGGCGGTAGCACAGATGTGCATTAATTCTGTAACTACTGTAAGAAAGAAATTTAGTGAAGTTTGTGGAGTTTTTCGGGCGCTGTACAGCTGATCTAGTCAGTTTTCAACTATATTTATGTTTCTTATGCGCAGATAATGTACAGCTGATGGAAAACGCAAACTGGTGAGGCATTCTTCTAAAGAGACAAGATTAAAAGCAGTCGATTCTACCTACTGTGTCCCAAGAAATATTATGATATTCACAGGATTCAGCAGTACAGCACTGTTAACTTGTAGCTAAAGTTACTAGACTTTCTTGTTAAATAAAATTATCAATTGTTTCATTTATTTATAATATGTATATGAAAATTGATGAGATGATAGATTTAAGTAGTACACATATTTTACAAAATATAGTTGTGATCCGAGTTGAAGGTGGAGTGCAGCCTGAGTTGGTCCTAATTCTTACAATAAATGGCATCTAGTAGTGAAGAAAAAGAAATTGGAATAAACACAGTTTTGATAAGCACACAATTTAAATTTAACGGCACAAAGCTTAAGTGTGACTATATTACAAGTTGCTAGCTAAATGATGGCTATATCACTCTGAAATATATTGGCCATACAACATTTGTTATTGAACAGGTAGACAAATAATCTTACCAACATTCTATCAGGTGATCCTGTACCCTCTGCGACAACAACACACTCTGTCCATCCCATTTCCACACTCACAACCTGAGCTAAGCATGATACAAAGCTAGAAACACAGCAATCTGAGAAGAAACCGCTCATTGTTTACAAAATTCTTAAATGAAGACAGTCCACGTGACCAATTGAGGTGTACAAAAGCGGGCACGTTTTGAGCGGGAAACCTGTTGTTGTTTTTCTATTCCCATAGACTTTTGTTTGAGTCCAACACAAATTTTTTAATAGAACACTCACAAACATCACTGAACTGATACATGTGCCTATTACCATGTGGCAACAGTCAATATCCTGAACATCCTGGACAGGCTAATACCATGTAACTGATGCATATCATGCCCTATGTAGTAACTATATCGAGTCCTTCACCTGTACCATATCTATAATGACTTTTAATTCAACTAACAACCTATATATCCTTCATCATTTTAAGGTCATAGAACATAGTGTGTCTCCTGTCTATCGTTCCCTCCCCCCTCTCTCTTCTCTCCCACACACACAGCATCATCTGGAAGGTCACATGACTGATGCCACGTAAATCAGTTATGCACTGGTCATCATCATAAATATTCCAATCATCTCAAACATAACTAACCAGAACTAAAACAAAGGGACAACATACCTTTAAAAATTGAGGCTTACTTCTTACTTATAGGGCTTACAAGTAGTCACTAGTATGAGTGTGTGCAAACACATACCCTATACCACCTCCTCAAAAAATTAATGATAAACTTTAATCCCCAAAATCTGGTCCATCTTCCCCATATCATAAGGTAGTCCAGTAATTCTGACATACGTGTCATGTGCATCTTTACTCACTAATCAATACAAACCATGGCACACAACTGGAGACAAGACAGCAATGCAATAATAATAAAGTAACATAATGGTCCTCATCAATGATCATAACAATGAGCAGGATGAAACTTGGAAAACTGAAAAATTAGTTTATAAAATCCCTAGTAATATTTTTTGTTTTGATAAACACAGGTAATACAACCATGGCTAGCAATATAATGATAATGCATTATAACTAAATATAGTTACTATCATTTTTTTCTCTTGTAATTTGTTTCTTGGCTCCAATTGCATTCAATCTGATGCAATTGGAGGTTAACTGGAATAGTATATAGACCTGTAGCAAAGGCTTAAAAAATATTCACCTGGCATATTAAAAAATCTGAATTATTAAAATTCAATTTTGCTTTGGTCATCTAGCACAAATTTCAACAAAAGGAACTTTACTAACACTTGAAGTAACCATCATTATTGGCTAATCAACACAATCCATGCATACTGCAATATCCTCATCATCATAACACGCACATACACACACACACACAGAGTTCTATGTCCTTAGATCATAATTGTAATTTTGATAGCAGACTGAAATTTAAACTTTTATGGGTCATGCTGATTGCAGATCATATTTGTGCATACAAAATGGCCTCAAATAAATTTTATCCCATACATACCTGGGTACACCTGTCACATCTCACTTCAATGAAATGTGTGTATGTGGAGAAAATGCAGTTACAGCAACTTCACTGAACTCAATTACAGCTGCTCAGGTTTTCCAGGTACAACCACCAGGTGTGTCTAACCACACACAACTACAGTCTATTCTCCCTAATAGTCCACTTCCCTAATAGTCCCTTCTCTTTAAGGGTGGCCGCACACCGCCCACGCAATTTTTACCGGTTGGTTGCTAAGCACGATTCTGCTACTTTCTTTATTTGCAGGGCTACTTTACTATACTAGAAGGATAAAGTACCTGCCGAAGATACTGCACACCGACTTTGGAGTGAATCTGAAGGAAATATCATGGCCCCGATGTAAAACTTTGAAACAACTTTTTGGAGCGGTGCGGCAAGTTGGAGCTCCAGAATTTTGTACGCCGCTAGCCAAGACGATACTCTAGGGCAAGACAACGAGTTTTTTTCCATTTCAATATTACTTTACGATTTATTTACATTTTTTTCCTTTTATAAGATTTTGAAAAATTCAAATTGTGGTGCCCTTTTTTTTTTGTGTTCTACAAAAATATATAGTTAGGCGGATATGTGCACCAAAATATAGGAATTGTTCCCCTTTAGGTTACAAGAGTCAAATTTGGTATAGTTAAAGATTTGGACATTGGGAATATTTCTGGATATGGAGCCACCTTCTTAAATGCTTAGATCTTAAATTATGCAAACTCTTCAAGCAGTGCCTTCTGCCCCATAAAATAGCGATATGCGCGAACATTTTAAATTTTCGCGCCTGTATACTTTAGTACGCGAAAATTAAAAACGCGAAGTTTTTAGTGGAATTAGGTGACTGGCTGGAAGACAGTGGCTGGGTAGAAGCTCTTGTTCAGGCCAAGGTGGCATCTGCTGGGACTGCAGAATCATTTCTGAAGGCAGCACATGTGACCCGGACAAGATGTGCACATCAAGTGACAGCCTGCAGTTTATATATCTTGCTCAAGAAGTCCTATGCTTCCTACTTGGAGTCATTAGAGCCTGGAGACCAACACATAACATTTGAAGAATGGTGTGTCAAGTGCAAGCAAGAAGTGCCACAATTCAATTTCTGGTACACAGCATTTCAACTTGAGGTGCTTGTCCTAACCTTTGTCAAGTCTTTGCGAACTGGAAATTTTGCTCTCTATGTGGACAGCCTAACAAAGCTTGCACCATGGTTTTTCATCCTTGATCATACCAACTATGCTAGATGGGTGCCAGTACACGTGCGTGATATGGCCAATTTGCGTGTGGCACACCCTGAAGTGGCAGCTGAGTTTAACAATGGCAATTTCATTGTTCGCAAAACTGGAAAGGCATTCTCTGCCATGGCCATTGACCAGGCCCACGAGCACAACAACTGTGCAGTTAAGAGTGATGGGGGAGCTATCGGGCTTACTCAATCTCCTGATGCTCTCAGGCGATGGATGGTAGCTGGGCCTGAGGTTGTAAGGATGATATCAGAATTTGAGGCATCAATTCTCAAGGGAGATACATTCAGCCACCGGCACCATGAGCAGACTAGAAGTTTCCAGGCACTATTTGTTCAACAGGTACAAAGTCTGGTTGAAGTAGTTGAAAAAATGGGTAATCCTTTTCTTGAAGGAACCCAAGATCTATTGAGACTTGATACAAGGGATGTTATGGATCCAGCTGTTGTGTCATCAGTTTGCAGTGCCGAGAAAAAAGCAATTGAACAGTATCAAGCATTTGTAACTGAAAGATTACAGGATCAGTTAACTAAGATTTCAGATCCAATAAAGAAGAACAAAGTGTTGCTCTTCAGTCGTCCTCCTGCTAAGAAATCCAATGCAAAGTTGCAAGTGTCTTCCTTGAAGAATGATGTGTCTCTTTTTTCAAGACTCTACATCGCTTGCCAGTCACGTGATGGCAATCTGGACGAGTTCTTCCGTCACGAGAACCAAGCATATCCACCATCTCTGTCTCAACATGGAAAACTGAGGATAGGAACCAAAGCTGACCTTTTGCCCTGTCTTGAGAACCTCATAGACCAAAGTGATAGTTTATCGTCAACACTGCATCCAGATGTCATCATCCTTGATGGAGCTGCTGTAGTTAACTTTCTGAAACCTCCTGTAGCAAGCACTTTCGATGACTATGGACATAAAGTATTCCTGCCATATGTTTTAAGTCAGGTGAATCGAGCTAATCGGGTTGACATAGTCTGGGATCAGTATTTTAATAATAGCCTGAAATCTCAAACCAGAATTAAGCGAGAAAAAGGAATAAGAAGAAGAGTAGAAGCTTCATCTAAGTTGCCGGGTAATTGGCAGGAATTTCTGAGGATAGATGCCAATAAGATAGAGTTATTTACTTTCTTGGTGAACTGCATATCAAAATTGGTCATTACCAAGCAGGTAGTTACTACAAGTGGGTCTGGTGTCCTATGTGTTCCTCCCATACAGGATACTGACAACTTAGCCCCATGTGATCATGAGGAGGCTGACACACGAATGTTTGTGCATGTGGCAGATGCTATAAACAATGGCTACAACAAGATCCTCATACGTTCAGTCGATACTGATGTTGTTGTGCTGGCTGTGGCAGCTGCAGTGAAACTGGATCTTGAAGAGTTATGAGTAGCCTTTGGAACAGTTAAAAGCTTTCGTCACATACCTGCCCATGAAATTGCTAGGTCACTTGGGCCTAGCAAGTCCACTGCTCTGCCAATGTTTCATGCCTACACTGGATGCGATACTGTATCATCATTTTTAACAAAAGGGAAGAAGTCGGCATGGACTACCTGGATGGGCTACAATAATGTGACATCAGCCTTCCTTTCTCTCTCAACTGGACCATTACTGATAAAGGATGAAGATGCAACAGTGCTAGAACGTTTCACTATCCTACTTTACGATCGCACGAGTAACATTGTGAATATTGACGAAGCTCGTCGAGAATTATTCACCAAAAAAGCAAGGGCAATGGATACTCTTCCTCCAACTAAAGCAGCTCTTGTGCAGCACATCCAAAGATCAGTTTACCAAGGTGGTCACTGTTGGGGGAAGATGCTACAAGTTCGCCTGGATATGCCAACTCCTGGAAACTGGGGATGGGTTGACCCAAACAACTGGAAACCTTTGTGGACCACCTTACCTGAGGCCAGTGTGTCATCGAGAGAGCTGCTATGCTGTGGCTGCAAGAAAGGCTGCACTGCAGGACGCGGCAAGTGCAAGAAGGCAGCACTGAACTGCACTGCTTTGTGCCAATGTGGTGGAGAATGTGATATCTAATGACTTTGAGCATTTTATGTTGGTAGAACACATAATAACCACTTTAAAAAGTTAATGAATGCAAAAAATATTGCATTCTTTTATTTTTCACGTATAAAACTATATGGAATGCGAAATTTTAAATTTTCACTGTAACTATTTCAAGTTTGACACTTACAACCCAAAAGGGAACATTTTTTCACATATCCGCCTCACTATAAAGGGTGGTTTCTTTTCTAAAACTGTTCTTAATACAAAAATCTCAAACTACACCAAAATTCATATTAAAATTCTAAAGCAAAGTGTTTAAAAAAAATTTTGAGGAGCGAAAATTAATGTTTAATTTATAATTTTTGAACCAAACAGTTTTTGACATGGATCCATATCCACAACAGTTCTTTATGTACTAATATATAACTGAACCAAAATTTAGGGATGGGTGTGAAAGCAAACTATCTTTATTAATTTTCGAAAAGCAAAATCATTTTTTAATTTTAATTTTCGATGAAATTAATTTTAGAAATTACTCCACTTCCCAAACTGTTCTTAGTGTCCTAGTCTTTAACTACATCAAAATTTAATGGAAGTTGTCGAAGCAAACTTATATTTTTTAATTTTTGGAGAGCGAAATATATTTTTAGTGATAATTTCTGATCCAAACATATTTGGAGGTGGCTCCATATCCAAAAGTGTTCGTAATATTTTAATGTTCAACTATGCCAAATTTGACACTTGTAACCCAAAAGTGAACATTTTTTCACATATCCGCCTAACTAATAGTCGTTCTCATTATTTGATTCCAAGAAAAACTGATTCAAAATTGGATACTTCTATTCCACTCGCAATTCTTAAGAAATAGCCCAACCCCCATATCTCGTACTACGAGTACGCGAGCAATTTTTTTTTCAATTAGTTTGTATTGGTTCTAAAAGAGCCCGCCTATATCAGGAGTAAACAAACATCAATACAACAATAAAAAGAGAGTCAGAAGAGAGAGCAGTTTATTGGAGATAGCCATAGGTGAAGGTATTAGATTTGCGCAGCTTGGGAAGTCTTCGCTCCGCAGAAATCGAGCCTGGTATATTCATCACCTTGAGTTCAGGTGCGCAGAGTCCGGAGAACGGCTACAGGAGGAGAGGCAGCCTGGTGCACCTTGCTGCGTGAGCTCAGACGACGTATGGAGAGTTGCTGTAAACGGATATGAGACAACAAGAAGCTAAACTAAAACACCACAACTTCGCAAAGTATACTTCTGCTACTACTGCGCGATAGTTTCTGCTCGCGTATTATCAAATGGTGGGGTATTGGCGGGGAATAAATTAATGTCCGGATCTACAGGCAGTGCGCGTTGCTATGTGCGGCCACCCTTAATAGTCCACCTAGAACAGCCTGACCCCACTTTGTATTTTATGTATATGTGTTACAATTATTGCATCATGCATGCCCAGCTACTGTTCATGTGTGCAGCTGCATTAATAGTTGAGCTACTATTATCAGTTCTAGTTCTACAGTTAATTAGCAGGTTCAGTTATGAATAAAAGACAGGTGCAAGCTCACCTGAAGCAAGTATCCTCAAGGAAGGGTAAGAAGCAGACACCAGCTCAGCTAAGTGCAAGAAAATCCAGAGTTGAGTTAACTCTGAAGCAAAAGTGCGAGATTATTGATGAGGCCAAGAAGCGAGGCTTTAAGCCTGAGACTATTGGAACCCTGAATTGGGTAAACCAAACTCAACTAGCAGAAAAACTGGGTGTTACCAAGAAAACAATCAACAGGGTGCTTTGGAAAGCAAAAGACCTGAAGCAGAAGTTTCTCTACTCACCTGCTAATCTCAAATGCAATCGTGCTATTCATTGTGGTGCAATTGAAGAGAAAGTGGTTGCCTTTGTTACCCTCTTACGCAACAGACCAAAACCTATTCCTGTTCCCTGCCTCACTAAAAGCTAACTACAAGAGTAAGCTTCTTTACATCATGGTCAAAAACCTTGAAAATTATGACGAGCTACGACAGCTTGGGGCAGCTCTAGTAGCAGGTATGCGAGGCCTGGATCATGCTTACCCACCTAATCTTCTTGATGCTGCATCACTTGCATACGAAGCATGGGATTCCCTAACCCAGGTGACTGTAGCAAATTGTTGGCTTAGGGCCAATATTCTTCCTCTGCAGCATGCCACTCAGCTTTGTCAGGACAGTGGAAGGTATTATCAGCAATATAGTTCATCAGCTATTCAAGATCTCTGTGCTCTGTTCAAGAGTAGTTATTGGATGAAAGAGCAGATTTACAGCCAATAGAGCAGCGTATGCTTGGAGATCTTCAGTCTTTGTGTGTGCAATCTAATGAAGACCCGACGGCTTTGCAGAATCACTGGAGACATTGTTAACTATTGAAGATGATGAAATGGTGCGGTTGGATGACATTGAAATGGTTATGGAAGAAGAGAAGCAATGAACAAGCCATGAAGAATGCCACACTGTTCTTGAAAGTACAAGTGATTCACCAACTAACTCAGAGAGTGGTACACATACCGATGACGAAAGCAATGAAGAGCTTAGCGAGGTGAATGTAAAGGCATTTTGAATAGCACTGATTTGGACGTAAGTTTGAGAATATAATGCATCTGACTTCCTCATTACAAGAAGATGACACTACCAGTATGCTTACTAAAGTTCATCACACAGTTTTGGAACTGAAAAAAAGACAAGCTTGAATTGAACACGAGGCTGACTGTGATTAGAGATTTCTTTAAACTAGCTGACAATACTTTGTGCACTGAGCAGCCTATGAACATTTAAGATGATGTAATACAAACTAATATTTTCATGTTCTGTAATAGTCCATTTTCTCTAATAGTCCACCCTGACACCCTATGCCCACTGGTGGACTATTAGGGAGAACAGACTGTACATACATAAAGCTCAGACTGAACTTTTCAACACATGTACACACTGCAACCAATGCAAAGATCAGCTCAGTCTCTTTTGAAGGTGTAAAAAAAATTAGTGAACAAAAAATCAAACATAACATGGTAACAGCCTCCTCAATTTATGGAATAAGCGTTTGTTTACTTTAAGTCAAAACTAACTAAATACCTTGTTTCTCAACAGCATCTGCCTGGGTGATGCAGCCACTGCTTCAAAATTTATTATGCAGGTCACACCCACTGCTTTAACCACACCACTACTACCTCATACTTGCTATATGCAATTCAATTTTTTTCTTATAGAAGTCAACTATATTAAATAATGAATAATGACCTTCCTCCCTCGTCACATTTTCCAATATAGTTGATGAGAAATAAGAAATGTAGTTTGTGTAGTTTGTGTGGCCCTATTCTCAGTCATAATGAGATTATTGTGGTTTCTAACTGCTAATATACAGTAGCAAGTGAGTATGATAGAAAGATAACTTAAAATGATGATGATGCCAATTTGTATCAAAGATAAACATATAAAAAATAACTTGTTTCAATTTACACCACAATATGTGACCGTCTACAGGAAAACCGGGCACAACGCGGCGTGCGTAAATATCGAGAAAAGATCGATCGATTTCTTAAAAATGTATTGTTTCAAGCCGACGGAAGGGAACGGTTAGGTCTATTATTGGCGAGCGAGCGTAGCGAGCGAGACACTTACAGGGGTAACACAATCGAAAATCGGGGATGTTTATTTATTGGCGAGCGAGCGAAGCGAGCGAGACACTATCAGGGGTAACTCAATCGAGATTTCGCTATATTTATTTATTTATCTGTTTATGGGGTACGTGAGACCTCTGTTTTAGCCCGCGCTTCTAATTACGTAAGTTAGGTAAAGCGTTCACAGTTCCAGTATTTTTCAATTAACGAGCGCGGAGAATCCTGCTGCACTGCCTTACGCAACTCTGTTTCAACCAAAACGTTTATAGCTACTCTCTTCTTGAAATAATTGTGAAGTCTTTGTCAAGCTGCGCTTCTTTGCCACTGCTTTCTAAGTTTATTCAGGTAATTCTGTTATTGTTAACTCAGCTAAGAGCTTGTTGTCAACAGTGACTGGTAAATTCCAATAGTCAGAATGACTCAAATTTGGTACTACGGAAGTTACTACGGCTCAAGAAAATGAGGTAAGAAAGTAATTTTGTATTTGTGTGCTAAAATTGATTGTCTTTTGTTTATGTAGCTGAGAGCTTGTTGTCAAGAATTCGAGGTAATTCATGTCAAAGTAACTTCAATTTGATATTACAGAAGTTATCAATACTCAAGAATGAGGTAAGTAGTAATTCCATATTTGTTGGCTAAAATTACAAATAATAACACTGTTTTATTTTTTATCGTAGCTGAGAGCTTGTTCAAGAGTCACTGGTGATTGAGATTATCAGAATGGTTGATGTTTGATACTACAAAAGTTACCATTAATCAGGTAAGAGAGTGATTTTGTATTTGTTTGCTGAAATCTAATGTCATAACTGCTATTATAGTGTTTGCATGAAGTAAGCTAAAAAGAGTAACATTTTATGTTACCTAACTATCAGGCTCGCTCACCATTTGTGCTCAAGCACACCACTAGTTTATTTGTATATATGTTTGGACGTACGTATGTCATTTTGTACTTTGACCCTCGCGTTTTTGTGTTAGTTATGTGGTCGACCCCGTCCCAAATTGCACTAAACAGAATCCTCTGGTTTATCGATCAGTACCCGTATCACCCTAGAAATTGAATTGTTTACCGTTTTGAATTCTTTTGCGGGTGCAGTTCAAACTTGACAACTTAAGGATTCGAGTTAGTGGCGGTGGTAAGTCAATGCGCTCTTTGTCATGGTTATAAGCCGTGCGCACAGTATTTACCTGAAAATACATTGTCCACTAGACTACTGCGAAGGTAAGTCTGTGTAGGTGCATGTCCAGCTGTGTCAAAGCATTGTGTGTTACAACCACAAGAATATCACAAAGAAAACTTTTAAATAACGTGTATTGTTTTGTTATTGTTGTTTTTTCCTTCAATTCAAGCAGTTGCAGAGAGTTGTTACTATGGCACTGAAATCCCTTTACCCTGTGCTAAATTTAAAAACTGGACCTTTCAGTGTTAGAAGTCAATAAAAATAGTATAGTTTCTTTAGGCTCGCTCGCCATTTGTGCTCAAGCACACCACTAGTAGTGGGAACGACTTAGCTACGACGATAAAACTTGGAGAGCTCAATATCTGGACTCCGACAATTCTGTAAGTGCAAAAAAAATTTTTCGAAGGGTGCTGTGCCCGGTTTTCCTGTAGACGGTCACGGCAGGTGAAGCAGAGCGGACCGAGGTTACCGGCGGTTAAAGGGATGGGGAAGAGATTGAAGGAGCCCGGGCCAGAGGGGGCCGGGCGAACGCATGCTCGAGTGAGGTAAAGGCCTCGCGCTGAGGGCATCAATTAGAGAGTGAGAAAAGAAAAAAGAGAAGAGAGAGAAAAGAGAAAGAGAAAAGAATGTGGAACGAAAAGAGAGAGAGGAACGCCAGACAGCTGGGGAAGGCCACGGCAGAGACCCGTGGCAGAGAAGAGTTGCCTGTTCCAAAGAGGCTCAAGGAGACGAGGGCGACCGCAGTCGATAGTGAGGGCGATGGTGCGGGAGTGGAGAATCATTCAGAGGGGAGTGTGTCCGTCGAGGTGTTCAGATCCCTGGCGGAGCAAGTGGCTATACTGCAAAAGGCAGTTATGGAGAGACTCCCTGAGAAAAAGGGTATGCAAGGGTTGTAAAGAGGGGGGTGTGTGGGTGACACAGTGCGGGAGAGTGAGCTAACGTAGTCGGGGACGGGTTGTGGAGGCTTGGAAGGCTAAGACAGACGTTCCTGACGCTCACCTCCGTGCTAGCAGTAGTGCGTGACAAACCGAGCTCAGTGGGCTTTTGTGGAGGCGTCCATTGGGCGAGTGCATACAAGATGGTGGGGACCAAGGAAGGCAGGTGGAAGTGATGGAGGCCTGCAGGTAGTTAGGATGGGGTAGTTAAGGTGGGGTAGTTAAGGTGGGGTAGTTAATAGAATAGCTTAAGGGGTAGGACTGTTCGGGGTAGTTAGGTTAGGCATGGAGGAGGTCCCCAGTGAAGAGATGGGACAAGGGTCCAGGGCGGCAGGCGACCCTGTGAAAGTATAGAAGGATGAGAGGGTGGCAAGGGTCCAGGGTTGGAGAGTAGCCCTGTGAAGTTACGATGAGTACGGAAATGAGAATGGTCCAGTGCAGGAGAGAGACGCATTGTGGAAAAGGAGGGGGGAGGGGGGGGAGGGAAAGGAGAGAGAATGGGTCCGGGACTGGTAGGCAGACCCGTGAAGACATTGTAGAGGGGGGGGGGGGGAAGAGGGGTTAAGGTCCAGTGTGAAGTAAGTGAGGCACTGTGAAAGGAGTTCAGAGGCCCAGTGCAGGAAAGAGAGGCACTGGGGAGTTGGTGAAAAGAGTGTATGGTCCAGTGCAGGAAAGGGTGGCACTGTGAAAGGCGGTAAGGAGAGAGGGTGAAGGAGAGATCCAGAACGGGAAGGTAGTTCTGTGAGAATCACCGGAGAAAGTAACAAGGGCCAGTGCGGGTGTGTGTATGGCACTGTGAAGGGAATGAATGGAGGGCTGGTCATGGACAATGAGGTGTTCATGTCTGTGCCGTTGGTGTTAATAGATGTGGTGGCCCAAATGGCGAAGGACGCCAGGGGCAAGGGAGCCGCTGAGGTGTTAGCGGGAGAGTCGGTGGAGGAGCCACTGGTTAAGAAGTTTTGGGAGTCCCTGAAAGGAGTCGGGACGGAGGAGAGGGAGGAGAAGAAGGCACACAAAGTAGTGCACCTCCTCAAGAACCAGCCACCTCTGCCGAGCAAAGTGGTAGAGAAGATAAAGGAAGGCTCGTTCGTGGACTTCGCCTTCTTCCCGGTCTTTGATGACGGACCGGGGGAAGCTGGAGATTGGAGAGCCAGCCAAGGAGAGAGTGGCGAGAGTACTGCCGCTGGGTCGGCTGGCAGGAGGAGAAGTGTCAAAGAGGTACCCGACTTCCGGGTGGGGCACTTGCTTCACTCTGTTCCAAGTGGCGTGGGCGAGCAGCAAGCCAGAGATGTGGGTTCCACTGTCCGCCTACAGAGAGGTGATAGTAAAGTTGGCGAAGAGACACCAGTGGACCCAAGTGGCTCGTTACGACAGGCGGTTCAGGCAGGAGGCGGCGGGGAGAGCCGAGATGAACTGGGAGGAAGAGAACCTGTCGTTGCTGCTGGACATCGTCCACGCCACACCGCCGGGAAAGCCTGAGCCCAAACAGGCAGCAGGAGTGATTGGCACTCCGCCCCGGAGGCTGGAACAGAGGCGACGTGGATCCTGCTTTCGCTACAATTGGGGCGAGGGCAGGTGCAACTTCGGCGCCCAGTGCCGATTTGCGCACGTCTGCTCCGACTGCGGAGGAGACCACCCGGCGTTTCACTGCGCCAAGCCGGGAGTGAACATTAAGAACTGATCGGATAGCTAGTGAACTCTGTCACACACGCACGCACTCACGATCACGTTTGTACGTTATCGCATCTTGATTGACCTTATCTCGAAACCACTGGACCGTAGTCAAGGGAGGGTAGGAGCTAGTGGGGTAGTCAGGCGTAGTGGGACTGGGGGGAAGGGTAACCTAGTCGGGAGGGGTGGGTAGTTCACGCACACGCTCGGGTAGTTAGGATAGGGAGGTGGACCGGTGCGGAGAGGGGCAAAGCTGACGAAGTGTTTATGCTTTTGCAGGGTACCGGTTCACGAGTCAGTTGAGGGATCTCGAGAGGAGATCGGAGAGCAAAAGGAGTAAAGTGCTGCAAGGAGCGGAGGAGGTAGTGACCCCTCTGGTGTGGCAGCTGTGGGAAGAGGAGCTGGAAGGGCACCCAGACAGAGAGTGGGTGGAGCTCCTGGTGAGAGGCATAAAAGAGGGGTTCAGGCTGGGGCACGAAGAGAGCAGAGTCGTGCTGAGAGAGGGCAGCGGAACCATGTATGAGGCCTCGGAGCACAGAGACATTATCAGTGAGTACCTGGAGAGGGAGGTACAGAGCAAAAGAGTGTGGAAGGTAACGGGGGTCGCTGCTGGTATCCAGTGCTCCCCGTTCGGTGTGATTCCAAAGAAGGGAAAGCCGGGCAGGTGGAGGTTGATAGTGAACCTGTCCGCCCCGGAAGGCCACAGCGTAAACGACGGCATTGATAGAGAACTGTCGAGCGTGGCGTACACATCTGTAGACGACGTGGTGAGGAGAGTGTTGGCGGTGGGCGAAGGCGCCCTGATTGCCAAGGCCGACGTAAAAGCGGCCTACAGAAACATTCCCGTGCATCCCAAAGACAGGTGGTTGCTGGGAATGAAGTGGGAGGGCGAGACTTACGTGGACGGCACCCTGCCGTTCGGTCTCAGATCAGCCCCCCTGCTGTTCACGGCGGTTGGAGATGCCATAGAGTGGGCTGCCACGCAGAGAGGAGCCGTGTGGCTCAGACACTATATTGACGATTTCGTGGCAGTGGGAGAGAGGGGCACCGACCAGTGTGAGAGAGGCATGGTCGTGTTCAAGGAGGTGTGCCAGCGGCTGGGTATGCCGCTGGACGAGAGCAAGGAGGAGGGACCCAGCGAAGTGCTGACCTTCCTGGGTATGGAGATAGACACGGTCAAGATGGAGGTCAGGTTGCCTCGGGAGAAGTTGACCGAAATGAGGGCTCTCCTTGCAAGGTGGAGGGGCATGAAGAGTTGCAAGAGGAGGGACCTGGAGTCGTTGGTGGGGTCCCTCAACCACGCTTGCAAAGCCGTGAGGCCGGGGAGGGCCTTCAAGAGGAGGTTACAGGACCTCATGACCACCGTGGAGAGAGACGGCCGAAGGGTGAGGCTGAACGTAGAAGCGAGGGCCGATATTGAGTGGTGGCACCAGTTCGGGTTGAGGTGGAACGGCACCTCCCTCATGAAGTCGGTGGTCATGGAAGTTGAGTGCCACGAAGAGTTGGTCTCGGACGCGTCCGGGAGCTGGGGCTGCGGTGCAGCCTGGAAGGGAGAGTGGTTCCAGATCCAGTGGAAGGCGCTGGCTGGAACGAGCGAGTGGGGCATCATGCCCAAAGAGTTGCTGCCGATAGTGGTCGCGGCAATAGTGTGGGGGGGTCAGTGGAGAGGGCTGACCATCAAGGCCAGGTGCGACAACATGTCGGTGGTGGCGGCCGTCCGGGCGGGTGCATGCAAAGAGAAGTGGTCCATGCACCTGCTCAGGTGCTTGGCGTTCGTCGAGGCTAGAGTGCCTCTGACGGTGAGAGCCGAGCACATTAAGGGGACAGAGAACGTGGTGGCAGACGCTCTGTCCAGGGACGGTTTAGAAAGGGCTCGCTCTTTTATGCAGGTGTCGGAGAGAGATCCGGTGGCAGTGCCCGGGGAGATACTGCAGATGCTGACCACGCCGAGTCAATCATGGTCAGAGCAGGACTGGAAGAGACTGTTGTCGCTGTCATCGATCAGTCTGTAGCAGAGCCCACACGGAGGCGTTACGCCTCGGCGTGGAAGAGGTACTCGGAGTGGTGCAGCCGGATGAAAGAGGCCCCGTTGCCTGTCACGGAGGACAAGGCCACGACGTACGTGCTGGTGCTGGCCAGGGACGGCTTGCGAGCGGAGACGGTGAAGCATCACCTGGCCGGTCTGAGGATGGCTCAGATAAAAGCAGGCATGGCAGCACCGGAGTGGGGCATCATGGCTAGACTGGTCCAGCTGAGAAAGGGGCTGGCGCGTCTGGAGGTCAAGAAAGACAGAGACATACTGTGCAGGGAGCCGGTGAAGTGGCCGCACATGAGAGCCATGCAGGCCGTCTGGAGCACCGAGGGGAAGAAAGGAAAGATGTTGTGGGCAGTGGCCTGCATGTGCTTCTTTGGTTGTCTCAGGGTGGGGGAAGCTCTGACCCCTGACGGCGTCGAGTTCGACGAGAAGGCCCACTTGACGTGGGAGGACGTGCAGATGGAAGGCGTCGCGAGCCCCAGTTGGATCCGAGTACGGATCAAGGAGTCCAAAACGGACAGAAAGAGAGAGGGGGCCTTCGTGAGACTGCCGAGGACCGATCTGGACGTCTGCCCAGTGAGGGCGGTTCTCGAGTTTATGTTAGTCAGGGCGCCCGGTCGGGGCCCGTTCTTCAAGGACCAGGATGGCGTGGGTCTCACCAGACGGGACTTTGTGAAGGAAGTCAAACGGGCTCTGGTGAAGATGGGTATCTCGGAAGCCGGAATATCGGGCCACAGTTTCAGAAAGAGAGAGTCATAGTCACCCGTTGTCATGTGTATTGTTGTCCAGTTGTCATCATGTTGTGTATACGCTAGTAGTGACCCGAGAACAGGGTACTGTGCGTAGGTGATTGTGGGAGCGGAGCAGGAGCTAATCCTGCTTGCGAGTAGTGTGTGCGTCGGAGCAGTCGGGGCTCTCCGAGGGGTGCCGTTGGGGAGGTGTCGGTGGGGATGTACAGCTGCCGCAGGGTAAGCATCAGCTGCACGATTGCGAGCCTCAGGGTAAAGGGCCTGAGGGCGCGCTGCACCCCAACAAGGCATAGGCGGAGCCGAGCCCTAAGAGGAGGCGCGGCTTCGGGCGAGCGACTGCAAACTTCCGGCACACACACAGAGTTATGGAGAGTAAAGTCAATGAATGTAGAATGTTTGGTGTGGCTTCCCACACGCCCTCAGTAGGTAACGGCAGGTGAAGCAGAGCGGACCGAGGTTACCGGCGGTTAAAGGGATGGGGAAGAGATTGAAGGAGCCTGGGCCAGAGGGGGCCGGGCGAACGCATGCGCGAGTGAGGTAAAGGCCTCGCGCTGAGCGCATCAATTAGAGAGTGAGAAAAGAAAAAAGAGAAGAGAGAGAAAAGAGAAAGAGAAAAGAATGGAGAACGAAAAGAGAGAGAGGAACGCCAGACAGCTGGGGAAGGCCACGGCAGAGACCCGTGGCAGAGAAGAGCCCACCCACCGCATCCCAAAGTGAAAGAGGGGGTGTTTGTTGTGGAGGGTTCCTCCGGGACCCTAGATTGGCGTAGGGTAACCCGTGACGAGTTTGAGGTCGCACGCAAGAGTTGCGTGGGGTGTGGGGGATGTACAGCTGCCGCAGGGTAAGCATCAGCTGCACGATTGCGAGCCTCAGGGTAAAGGGCCTGAGGGCGCGCTGCACCCCAACAAGGCATAGGCGGAGCCGAGCCCTAAGAGGGGGCGCGGCTTCGGGCGAGCGACTGCAAACTTCCGGCACACACACAGAGTTATGGAGAGTAAAGTCAATGAATGTAGAATGTTTGGTGTGGCTTCCCACACGCCCTCAGTAGGTAACATATAGTACACCAACAAGCCAGCTATAAAACATCTGTTTCACTAATAAAGACATGTGAAAAATTACATTAAGGAGGCTTTGGTATTCAATGTCAGGCATCAAAAAGAAGGTGAGTGGTTACAAATATAAAAAATAGCAGACTACATCATAAGTTAAATTTGTACCCCTACGTATAATCAATGCATGAACACCTTTTCAAAAAACTACTGCAGTCTTTACAGTTTCACCTGATGTCAGTCAAATATATAGTTAAATAATTTTTAATAAACATTTACCAGGGTTTGCAACATTATAAAATTAATGAAGTAAACATTTCAAGTTATGTAATACGAAATCAGAAAATATAAAAATTCCAGAAGTCTATAATACAGGCTCTCATACTTACAGCAACTTGCAAGAGGTTTTCTTCTTTTTTCTTTCTTTACTTGTAGCAGACTCAAGGTAGAATAAGAACATCTTGTTCTTTGGCAAAAAATAAAATAAAATAATAAAATAATAATGGTTCTTATTACTGTTGTTTTATAGTCACTATTTTATTCAAGGTATAAAGTACATCATCAAATTTGTTGTGAACTTGATTATATCAAAGCTTCTATTACAGTTAGCTAATTTGTACCTGTTTGGGCTCCTCCACACCTATTCACCAATTAGCCACTTATCACCTGTACACTCTACCCACCATCTCTTTCATAACATTTCAAGCAACACCACCTTACCTAATTACTTAGTTCATATAACATTTCCCCACACAAACACACACCTCTGTAGCATTATGACTCCTATGACAACACACTTGTTGTAAGGCCATTCATTGGTGGCCCTTGCATCTCTCATATATTCTGTATTCACAGTATTTTATTCAGTTAGTTGCTGTATCATACTCATTTCTCATACTACTCTGCTTGCTTCTTACTACTTAATGATAAATGTTAAATAATTAGTATATCGATTCTGAGCACACAATCTATATATCGATTCTGAACTGATCTATTTAGCATAGTTTCTAGGTAGCGGCATATTCAGTAGCTTCAGTGTTAGAAGTCAAAATCATTCATATAAAAATAGTATAGTCTTTAGGCTCGCTCGCCATTTGTGCTCAAGCACATCACTAGTGTTATTGGCGAGCGAGCGTAGCGAGCGAGACACTTACAGGGGTAACACAATCGAAAATCGGGGATGTTTATGTCATTTTGTACTTTGACCCTCGCGTTTTTGTGTTAGTTATGTGGTCGACCCCGTCCCAAATTGCACTAAACAGAATCCTCTGGTTTATCGATCAGTACCCGTATCACCCTAGAAATTGAATTGTTTACCGTTTTGAATTCTTTTGCGGGTGCAGTTAAAACTTGAAAACTTAAGGGACTTCCATTTCTATTTGAGTTAGTGGCGGTGGTAAGTCAATGCGCTCTTTGTCATGGTTATAAGCCGTGCGCAACAGTATTTACTTGAAAATACATTGTCCACTAGACTACTGCGAAGGTAAGTCTGTGTAGGTGCATTTCCAGTTTTGTCAAAGCATTGTGTGTTACAACCACTACTTAGCTAAAGAATATCACAAAGAAAACTAATAACGTGTATTGTTTTGTTGTTGTTTTTTCCCTTCAATTCAAGCAGTTGCAGAGAGTTGTTATTGTTACTATGGCACTGAAATCCCTTTACCGTGTATGCGAAATTAAAAAACTGGACCTTATCAGTAGCTTCAGTGTTAGAAGTCAAATTCATTCATATAAAAATAATATTATAGTCTTTAGGCTCGCTCGCCATTTGTGCTCAAGCACATCACTAGTATATATGTATGTATGTATGTATGGATGGTACGTATGCTCTTTAAACGCGCGCGAGGAACTTTTTTCCCTTAAAAACACGGCTATTTAGGCTTGACTCCAGTTTTTATTCTGAAACTATACACAGCATAATCAAGCCTTACTTTATCTTAAGCTCCAAAGTGTGAAATTCCGAGCGAAAATGCTTTGCTTTTCAAGAACAAAAAGTATTTGACCGGTTACTATGGCATTGCTACCCATTTCCAGACCTAATTTCAAAACTTTCGCCGTTTTAGGGGATACGAGTGCCGCTTGTTGGTTGTCAAGAGTAGTCAAATGCCGTAGTATAATGCTAAGGAACCGACTACTACTCGAGGGAAGCTGAGGTAAGTACGTAATTCCATATTTGTTAGCTCAAATATGCACAAATAACTCTGGCCTTTTTCTTTTAATAGCTAGAGCTTGTTTGTCAACAGGACTGGTAATTCATATCAGAACGACTCAAATTTGGTCTAACAAAAATTCCATTGCGCAAGAAATGAGGTAAGAAAGTAATTTTTTTATTTGTTGTGCTAAAATTGATTGTCTTTTGTTTTTGTAGGTGATAGCTTGTGTCAAGAATTCAAGTAATTCAGATGGTCAAGTAACTTCATTTGATACTACAGAAGTTATCAATACTCAAGAATGATGTAAGTAGTAATTCCATATTTGTTGGCTAAAATTACAAATAATAACACTGGTTTATTTTTTATCGTAGCTGAGAGCTTGTTCAAGAGTTACTGGTGATTGAGATTATCAGAATGGCATATAGTGTTTGCATGAAGTAAGCCAAAAATAGTAACATTTTTATGTTACCTAACTATCAGGCTCGCTCGCCATTTGTGCTCAAGCACACTACTAGTTTATTTATTGGCGAGCGAGCGTAGCGAGCGAGACAGTATTAGGGGTGGATAATGCAAAATCGGGTATATGTTATATGTATATATGTATGTGGGATGGTACGTATGCCCTTTAAACGCATGCGCGGGGAACTCTTTTCTCCAAAAAACACGGCTTTTTAGGCTTGACCCCAGTTTATTCTGAAACTACAGGATTAAGCAAGCCTTACTTTATACTTAAGGTCCAAATTGTGAGAAAATTCCTTCGAAAATGCTTGCTTTTCAAGAAACAAAAAGTTGATTCGACCGGTTACTATGGCATTGAAGACCCTTTACCAGACTTAATTTCAAAACTTCGCCGTTTTATGGGGGGGATACGGAGTGCCGGTTGTTGGTTGTCAAGAGCTGTTGGTAGTCAGAATGCCGTAGTATTAATGCTAAGGAAGCTACTACTTCTCGAGGGAAGCTGAGGTTAGTACGTAATTCCATATTTGTTAGCTAAATATGCAAAATTAACTCTGGCCTTTCTTTTTTGTAGCTAAGAGCTTGTCAACAGTGACTGGTAAATTCAAATAGTCAGATTGGCTCAAATTTGGTACTACAAAAGTTACCACTGCTCAAGAAAATGAGGTAAGAAAATAATTTCGTATTTGTGTGCTAAAATTGATTGTTTTTGTTTTTGAAGGTGAGAGCTTGTTGTCAAGAATTCAAGGTAATTCAGATGGTCAAAGTAACTTCAATCAGAAGTTATCAATACTCAAGAATAATGTAAGTAGTAATACCATATTTGTTGGCTAAAATTACAAATAATAACACCGGTTTATTTTTTTATCGTAGCTGAGAGCTTGTTCAAGAGTTACTGGTGATTGAGATTATCAGAATGGTTGATGTTTGATACTACAAAAGTTACCATTAATCAGGTAAGAGAGTGATTTGTATTTGTTTGCTGAAATAAAAGGTCAAAACTGCTATTATAGTGTTTGCATGAACTAAGCTAAAACATAGTAGCAATACTTAGTTTTATGTTACCTAACATCAGGCTAGCTCGCCATTTGTGCTCAAGCACACCACTAGTTTATTTGTATATATGTTTGGACGTACGTATGTCATTTTGTACTTTGACCCTCGCGTTTTTGTGTTAGTTATGTGGTCAACCCCGTCCCAAATTACACGAAACAGAATCCTCTGGTTTATCGATCAGTACCCGTATCACCCTAGAAATTGAATTGTTTACCGTTATGAATTCATTTGCGGGTGCATGGTTATAAGCCGTGCGCAACAGTATTTACTTGAAAATACATTGTCTACTAGACTACCGCGAAGGTAAGTCTGTGTAGGTGCATGTCCAGTTGTGTCAAAGCATTGCGTGTTACAACCACTACTTAGCTAAAGAATATCACAAAGAAAACTTTTAAATAACGTGTATTGTTTTGTTGTTGTTTTTTCCCTTCAATTCAAGCAGTTGCAGAGAGTTGTTACTATGGCACTGAA